>Ga0209536_100001406_pt1 | contig 40127 bp, 41 predicted proteins | sample DeeMarSeWOR28_12_FD_187461 | JGI IMG/M metagenome (GOLD analysis project Ga0209536, IMG submission 187461) | Marine sediment microbial communities from White Oak River estuary, North Carolina - WOR-2-8_12 (SPAdes) (version 2) | ecosystem: Environmental > Aquatic > Marine > Intertidal zone >... | reverse complement strand
GGTCCTGGCCCTGCTCGCGACCGCCTGTGCGGCGCTGCAAGGCTCACAGCCACGGCGCCAGCCCTATCGCTCGGCGACGCTCAACGCGGAGTACACGAGCGCCTACCCGCGCGCCGCTGAGCTCGATCCGGCCGCGGCTGCTCCTGAATTGTGCGTCGCCCTCACCGGCCGGCCAGCGCGCGTTCTGCCACTGCCCAACCATGGCCGCAGTTGGGTGATCTGCAGCCAGGTCAATTGTGCCTGTCACCTGGGCGCGACCCACGTCTGATACGGCATCGAGCCGCGCGACACGCACAGTGTTTGCCTCGTAGGTCACGTCCACTTCGCCTGCAAGTGGTCCAATCTCGGGCAATTCGGCCAATACGCTGCCGGCGCCGCGCACGCTGTCGAGGCTGCCCGACAGATCCAGGTCAACGCCCAGTGTCCAGGCCGGCAGGTCGCCGAGCAGCACATTCAATCGCACAGGCGAAGTGCGCAGATGCCCCTGCCACGACAACACCGCCATTAGCCCGCTGATGGAACCCTCGAACTCGGAGATCAGTGGAGCGCTACTGCGATGCTTGATCTGCAAAGTGTCCAAATCCCCGCGCAGCTCCCCGCGCCCCGCCCCCCTCATCTCAGGTGCCAGCACGGCCTGCCAACCGAGCACAACACTGAGCGGGTAGCGATCACGCGCCTCGAGATCGCCGCTCGCTTGGAGACTCACATTCGGGGCGCGGATGTCGAGCCTGTCGACATTCAGATTCGAACCCCGCGCAGCAGCCGCAATGTCGATCCGATCCAGGCGCAGCGGCTCGTCTCCATCCAGGTCCAGGCTGATGTCCTCGATGCTCGCTGAGGGCAACTCGACAGCCAGTGGCAGGACCACTGCGGGCAATGCTCCTGGCGCACCGGCGCTGTTGCCGGCAGTGCGCACGTGGACGCCGCGCGCAGCTAGAACGTCGACATGCAGTACCTCGCGCAGCAGGTGCTGCGGCGACCAATCCAGCGCGATGTGCTCAACCACGACGAGAACATCGCCGTACTCATAGCGCAGGTTCTCAAACTCGAGCGGGCCGCTGAGACGACCACGGGCCTGTCCGAGTGTGAGTTGTCCGGGGACCCAGCGCGGCAGCTCGCGCGCAACCCACTGCAGACCCGCTTCAGTGAATACCAGCACACCGCTGAGCGCCATCACGAGCAGCATCACAGCAAGCAGTGACCATGCCACCCAGCGCGTCATAGATCAGGACCAATGATCAGGTGCAACTTCCACGGTCGGTCAGGCTCACTTAGCGCCTGAGCAACATCAATGCGGATGGCGCCGATCGGAGACAGCCAACGCACCCCTGCACCAGCCCCCTTGGCCAGCGGATCGGCGAAGGTCTCCACGGCATTGCCGGCGTCGTAGAATACGGCAGCGCTCCACTGCGGGCGGAAACGATATTCATATTCAATGCTGCCCACGAGCAACCTGCGCCCGCCGATGACTTCGCCGTTTTCGTCCTTGGGACCGAGACTCTGGTAGTCGTATCCCCTCACGCTGTAGTCGCCGCCCGCGAAGAAGCGCAGCGACGCCGGCAAATCGGTGATGCGATCAACATTTGTCTGACCCGCATCTCCGCGCAGCACGACTCGGCTGTTGCGACCGAACGAGTGTATGAGCTTCACCGACGCATAGACTTGAGTGAATGAGGCGGTAGAGGCCAAGGACTGATCCGCTGCGCGCAGCCCGACGGTGAATCGGCTGCCTTTGGACGCATACGTGGGATCATCCGCAGTCGTGCGGGTCCAACTCACACCCGGAATGAGCAGTCGGCTGATGTCGGCCTGCTCGCTGACGGCGAAGTCCTCCCACTGATAGTCCAGTGACAAGGTCTCGAGCCAATCACCGCGGCCGAATATGCGGCTCGTCCCGACCGTTGCTTTGCGACTGAGCGCGGTATCGGTACGTTCATCCTGGTACCCGGTGGAGAAGATGAGCTGGTCCGTGAGTGGTTTCTCCAGCGGAATCGAATAACGCGCGCTGGCGGTATTCTTTACCTGAGAAATCTCGAGGCCTACATGGCTGCGGTGCCCGCGCGGATCCCAGCGACGTCGTTCCCACCCTGCGCTGGCCCGAGCACCGGTGTCGGTACCATAGCCCACGCCGAAGCTGTATCGGTTCGGCTTGCGTGGGCTCAGGCGCATCTTGACAGGAACAGCGAAGTCCCGGGCTTGTTCTCTGAGCGTCAGAATCTCAACTGTACTGAAATAGCCGGAATCCCTGAGTTCCTGATGCTGGCGGATCAGGGAATTCGTGGTGAGCCGGTCGCCGGGTTGAATGCTGATGAGGCGGTCCATCAAGTCGGACCCCAGAACATCCTGCACCACTTCAATCTCGCCGAATCGGTACAGTGCTCCGGTTTCAAGCGTCATTTGGATGTCAGCGCGGTAGCGCAACAAATCGACGCGCACTTCATGGCGCACCAGTTCCGCATCGAGAAACCCCAAGTCAAGGGCTGCGCGCAACAACGCGCGTTTGGCTTCTTCGTAGCGCGAATGAACCAATCCGTCGTTGAGCTTTAGGGGAAGGAACCCAATGCGGCTGGTGAGCTCTGGGTCCTCGGCGCCCGGGCCCGCAATGTCAATCTGGAGTTGTTCAATGCGAACCGGTGCGCCCAGTGCAACCACATAGGTTGCGTGCCAGCCCTCTGGAGCACGCTCCAGACGAGCATCGATCGCAGGTCGATAATAGCCAAATGCTTGCAGAGTGGTCTCGATTTCCTGCTCTGCCAGCTCATGCAGGCGCTCAATACGTCGGGACGACATTTCTCGTTCGGACTGCGTCTGCAGCGTGAGCCCGGCCCGTACCGCCGCGGTCAACTCCTTGTCGAGTCCCTCAACTGAGACCGTCACTTTGGCCTGGGCCGGCAGGCTTGCCAGCAGCGCCAGTATCAGGACCAACGTATCGAATCGCCACCGCAGCATACGCATAGGCAGCATAGCACCGAATGCCGCGGCGCAGATGCCTCAAACCGACAGGGTCGTGGAGGGGAACTGACGGCGCTCGGCGCATCGACAGGCAATCAGCGCGTGGCTGAGGCCGGCAGCGCTGTTCGAGTACGGCGGCTAACCTGCGGCGGTTTCCGGGCGCCGGCTGCGGTAGTCGGGCCGCTTGCGCAGCCATTGCTCGAGGTCCGGCGCGGATAGCGGCCGCGTCATGTAATAACCCTGGGCAAAATCACAACCCAGCGTCTCCAGCAGGCGCCAGGATGCCTCGTCTTCCACTCCTTCGGCGACCACCTCCAGCTCCAGGCTGTGGGCCAAACCGATCGTGGCGCGCACGATCGCCTCGTCATTTCTGTTGCGCTCCAGCTCCATCACGAAGGACTTGTCAATCTTCATCTCATCCACGGGCAGCTGCTTGAGGTAGGACAGCGAGGAGAATCCGGTGCCAAAGTCATCGATTGAGAGCCGAACACCCATGCGATCGAGTCTGCTCAGCGTTTCAACTGCCTGCCGGGGATTGGCCATCATCGCTCCTTCCGTGATCTCGAGCGTCAGGACGTCGCTCGGCAGATCGAGTTCCTCCAATCTCTCGCGCAGACGATCCGCAAGATCTTCCTCGCGCAGGTTTGGCACCGAAAGGTTTACTGCCACATTCAGATCGATACCCTGCTGGCGCCAGCGTCGTGCCTGCACCAGGGCCTCCTCGATAACCCAGCCGGTGAGCCTGCCAATCAGCCCGGTCTGCTCCGCCAGTTCGATTACCAGCTCGGGCGGCACTTGACCGTGGCTGGGGTGAAACCAGCGCAGTAATGCCTCGACGGACTTGACCTGCCCGGTACGCATGTCCAGCTGCGGTTGGTAGAACAGCGTCAATGCGTTCTGTTCAAGCGCGCTACGCAAATCGCCCATGATCGCCAGGCGCAGCACACTCGATTGATCTTCATCGGGGTTGTACACCGAGTAGGCCTGTCCGTTTCGCTTGGCCACGTACATGGCGACGTCCGCGTGCTGCAGCAACGTGCGGCCGTCCAAACCATGGTCCGGAAAAGCCGAGATGCCAATGCTTGCCGCCGCATACAGGTTCAGATCGTTGACGGCAAACGGCTGTTGTAGCGCCTCGCTGATACGTTGCGCCAGCATCTTAGCCTCTAGCTCGCTCGTATTGGGCGACAATACGGCAAACTCATCTCCTCCCAGCCGCGCAACCGTGTCCACCTCACGCAGTGCCGCTTTGAACCGTTGCCCCACATTGACCAGCAGGGTGTCGCCCACTTCGTGGCCCAGCGTGTCGTTGACCTCTTTGAAACGATTGAGGTCGATCATCATCAACGTCAGCGAACGCTGCTCCCGGCGGGCTTGATGGATATCGTGCTCGAGGTGTTCGAGCAGCAATGCCCGATTGGGCAGCGCTGTCAGCGAGTCGTGCAGGGCACGATACTCCAATTCAGTCTGCCGCGAATGTACTTGGCGTGTCATCTCGCCAAAGGCCTCGACCAGATCGCGCGTCTCCGAGGACTGAGCCGCTGGTATCTCGACACCCCCCTTGCCCAGAGCCTCGGCTTTCAGCCCACGCGCGACTGCTGCGATCGGCCGCAGCACCATACGGTCTGTTGAGACCACGACAAAGACGATGAACCCCAATCCCAAGCCAACCGTTATGAGCAGAAACAGGGTCTGTCGCCCGGCGACATTACCGATGGCGTTGACGTCCTGCTCCAATGCACCCGCAATGCGCTGTTCCAGGGCAACCAACACGGTGCTGGCGTGCTCAACGATCGGTGCTATCCGTTCCTTCATGATCACAGAATCGATGCGCCAGCGATCGGAATGGTGAATTTCCTGGACGCGCTCGAAGCCTGCGAACCACTGACCGAGCGCACTACGCATATCCGCCAGTGCGCCGCTGCTTTCAAACCCGAGCAACCCCTGCTCGTCCATCTGCTGCAGTTCGGCGAGCACCTCCAGCAGTTCAGCATGCATGGTTGCAATCGCCTGCTCTTGAACAGGCAATGCGCGTTCATTGAAAGAGCCGACTCGATTGGCCAAATACAGCCGGAAGTTGGACAGCGTCTGGGTCCACAAATGCCGGGCGCGAACGAATGCTTCGTAGATCTCTGGCGCTTCGGCCGCCGCGCCCTCGGTCCGCACTTCGTTGAGGGCCAGAACGAGCGAATTGTTCACCGCGTCTCGGTTGGGACGCATCACGGTGTTGGCAATCGCCATCGCCGGATATTGCTTTACGGGATCGACACGAATGTCAAAGAGCTCATCGGTCTGCAGCCGCAACAGTCCCAATGCACTGATGAGATCGGCGATCGATCCTGTCCGGTCAGCGCTCGTCATCCACGGCGAGTTCTCGAGCGACCGGCTGACTTGCAGCGCGGTATCAATGGAGGCAAAGACCCGGTCCCGGTAGTCGTTTCGCTCCGGAGCAAGCAAGAAGAGATCGGTTGCTTTGTATGCGTCGAACAGTGCCGTTCGAATAGCGTTTGTGCTATCGAGTAGGAGCTTGCGACTCTCGAGGTTCGCCGCAACGTCGCTACGTGCCGAGCCGAGGCTCAGGTACCCTGCCAACCCTCCCGCCAGCATCAGCCCAATTAGCACCAGCGCCAGGAGTCCATAGCGGGTGCGCAAACTGGTCAACTTTCGGGGGCGTGCTGTGAAGGTTGGCAAAAGATGTTAACCCGACAGTCGTGGTGGGTGGTGCTACGATAGCAGGATTTTCTGGGCGTTTCACGACGTCAGCGCTCACCGCGCATGGCATCACCGCTGCGGCTACCAGGGGCGCCTAACGGCCATGGCTGGCTTGTATCCGGCGCAGATTTGCGGTTAGCCTGCTTGGTAATCTCACATGATGCCCATTCAGCATCGAACCCAATTGTCACCACCCAATTATCGGATCCCCACAGTGCAATCTGAACTGAATTCCACACCGCCCCCGGCTACCCCGAACCATGCTCCATTGCGGGTTACGGTCGTCGGTGCCAGCGGCTACATAGGTAGCAACCTGATCCCCAAGCTTCTAGCTAGAGGACACCGAGTCCGGGCGACGGCACGCTCGCGCGTGGTGCTCGAGGCGCGTGGCTGGACCGAGGCGGACCTCATCGAGGCGGACGTGCTCAAGCCCGACAGCCTGCGCCATGCGTTGCACGGCACCGACGTCGCCTACTACCTCGTCCACTCCCTGGATGCGGCAGGCGATTTTCGCTCACTCGAGGAACAAGGTGCGGCGAACTTTGCCGCCGCGGCCGAGCAAACTGGGGTCAAACGCATTGTTTATCTGGGCGGCCTCATTCCGGAGGATGTGCACTCCCCGCACTTGATTTCGCGCCAGGCGACCGGCGCCCGACTCAGGCAGGGTCGTGTTCCCGTGACCGAGATCCGGGCCGGTATCATTGTGGGCCCCGGCTCGTATGCTTTCGAAGTCATCCGTGATCTGGTCAATAACCTGCCCGTCATGGTGACACCACGCTGGGTGCAATCGAAATCGCCACCGATTGCACTGGACAATCTCCTGAACTATCTGGTGCGTGTCGGCGAATTGGAGGAAGCCGCTGGTGGTATTTTTGACGCGGCCGGGCCGGAGATGCTCAGTTACGCCGAGTTGTTGCTTCAGTACGGGGAACGCGTGGGCAAACGGCCCAAGATAATACCCGTGCCGGTACTCACTCCCCAGCTGTCCTCGTATTGGCTGCGATTCGTCACCTCGGTGCCCACAAGCATCGCCAAGGCGCTGGTCGAAGGACTCAAACACGATATCAAGGCGGACAGCAGCGAGTTGCGTCGTCTTGTACCGCAGAACCTGCTGACCTATCGCGAGGCCGTGGATGCAGTGTTCGATATTGAGCGGCGAAACGCCGTGGCCTCGAGGTGGACCGAGGGCTCACTGCTGTTTCGCAACTACAACCCCAACTACGCCTACTACGCGAAGCGAGCGCAAGGCAGCGCACTGGCCCACGCATCAGCCCTCGCGGTTTGGCAACAAGTCGCCGCGATCGGCGGTGACAATCGCTACTACTACGCCAACCTACTGTGGAGTATTCGCGAATTCTTTGACTGGGCGCTCGGCGGGCCCGGGCGAAATCACGGTCGCCGGGATCCGATCGCAGTGCGCGCGGGTGATACGATCGATTCCTGGCGGGTGATCGACGTCGACCCGCCACGGCGGCTCACCCTGGGCTTCGGCATGAAGGCGCCCGGGGCCGGCGTTCTGGAATTCGAGGTCAAACCGGAGGGGGCACAACGTACCCGTATCACGCTAACCGCTCACTGGCACCCAGCCGGAGTTTGGGGCCTTGCCTATTGGTACGCCTTCGCCCCGTCGCACTACTTCGTGTTCAATGGTATGGCGCGCGCAATTGCCGAGCGTGCTTACGCGGCCGAGCACGGTGGCAAGGCGAACGATGAGACCTGAGTCCCTTGCCCACCTGGCCCAGCCGGTTAGCGCTTTCCACCTTCGAGCAACTTTTGCGAGATGATGATGCCGGGACAAATGCCCGTGAGTGCTGCGAACAGGAAAAACACCGCGGGGATATACAGAATCCAACTCACTACGGCAAAGCCGGTCAGCGCTATTCCGATCCACATCACGATGCCCGTCACCGCGAAAAACAGCCGCATCGGCGGCTGCAACGTGTAGCTGCTCATATCTTCTCCACTTCTGGTCCACCTGAGAAACGAGGATATCACCAGCTAACTTCATCACGCTTAGGGCGTCAATATCCAAGGCATCCCGCATCGAATGAGCGAAACGCCCAGCCCGCCTATTGCGCCGTGACTTGCGGCCGCACAGGCATTAAGCTGTAGGCGACTTTGTTTCGGGCCCAACGCTGTCGATGGTGCCATCCACATTTTTTGCCACCGCTCCCAAGCACCTTGAATCACTGCTGGCCGACGAACTCACGCAGTTGGGGTTGGCAAACGTCAAGGAGTCCCGCGGTGGTGCTGCCTTTTCGGGCTTGCTGACGGATGCCTACCGCGCCTGTCTGTGGTCGCGGATCGCCCACAGCGTACTCGGCGTCTTGGCCCGCTTCCCGGCGCCGACTCCCGAGGCCCTCTATAGCGGCGTGCAGACGGTGCCCTGGCACGAGCATTTCGACGTTCAGCGCACGTTTGCAGTCACCTGCAATACCAGCCAATCTGCGATCAACCACAGCCGCTTCGCAGCGCAGCGAGTCAAGGACGCCATCGTCGATCAGTTTCGCGAGCATGAGGGCGCGCGACCTTCCGTGGATCCGGAACACCCGGATATTCGCCTTAATCTCTACCTGCACCGAGACAACGCCACGCTGAGTCTGGATCTGTCCGGTGAGTCGCTGCATCGCCGCGGCTATCGCACCGAACATGGCCCGGCCCCGCTGCGCGAAACCCTGGCCGCGGCGCTACTGCTGCGCGCCGACTGGCCCGACGTCGCCGAGAGTGGCGGCGGTTTTCTCGATCCCATGTGCGGTGCCGGCACGTTGCCGATCGAAGCCGCCCTCATCGGCGCAGACATTGCGCCCGGACTGCTGCGTGAGCGCTGGGGATTCGAGGCATGGCTGCAGCATGACCCCACGCTCTGGGAGCGCCTGTTGGAGGAAGCCAGAGAGCGTCGGCGCCAAGGGCTGCTTAAGCTTCCGCCGATTCGCGGTTGTGATCGCGACTCGAGAATGGTCAAAGTCGCTCATGCCAATGTCGTGCGTGCCGGCCTAGCTGACGTAGTGTCTGTCGAGCAACGCGAACTCGCCGACTGCCGGCCGCTGCCAGGCCAGCCACCCGGCCTGATTGTCACCAACCCACCCTATGGCGCCCGCCTGGGCGAGTTTGACGAATTACAGCATGTGTATGCCGCCTTGGGGCGAACACTGGTGTCACATTTCATGGGCTGGCGCGCCGCGGTGTTCACAGGGAACCCGGATCTAGCCAAGTCGCTTGGGCTGCGCATCGCACGCAAACACGCGCTCTACAATGGTCCAATTGCCTGCAAGCTGCTGCATTTTCACATCGACGCCGATGCCATTGCGACGCCCCGCCGAGGGCCGCGCCCGATCGAGGCGGCAGAGCGCAGCGCCAGCGCCGCTATGTTTGCCAACCGATTGCGCAAGAACCGCAAGCAGCTCGCGCGTTGGCGCGAGCGCGAAGGCGTCTCCTGCTATCGGGTCTATGACGCCGACATGCCTGAGTACGCCGTGGCGGTCGACGTGTACGAAGGAGAACAGCGCTGGGTCCATGTCCAGGAGTATGAAGCACCCAAGTCGATCGACGCGACCAAGGCGCGCCTGCGCCTGCGCGAGTCGCTCGGGGTCATTATCGAAGAATTCGAGCTCAGCCGCGACAACCTATTTTTTAAGGTTCGTCGACGCCAGCGCGGGTCGAGTCAGTACACCAAACTGGCCGAGAGCAGGCATGTGCATGAAGTTCATGAGGCTGACTGTCGATTCTTGGTGAACTTTGAAGACTACCTCGATACGGGGCTGTTTCTCGATCACCGCATCACGCGCCAACGCATCGCAGCGCTGGCTGCCGGGCGACGCTTCTTGAATCTCTTTGCCTATACGGGCACGGCTACGGTGTATGCGGCCAAGGGCGGCGCATCCGCCACCACTACCGTAGATATGTCGAAAACCTACCTCGACTGGGCCCAGCGCAACATGGCGTTGAACGGCTTTGTCGGGCCCGAACATGAGTACGTCCATGCCGATTGTATGAGCTGGCTCAAAACAGCCCGGCACCGGCAAGACTATGGCCTGATATTCATTGACCCCCCCACGTTCTCAACGTCCAAACGCATGGAGGGCACCTTTGACGTACAGCGTGACCACGTCCAGCTCATCGACGCAACGATACGACTGTTGGCGCGCGATGGCGTGTTACTGTTTTCGAACAATCTCCGCGGCTTCCGACTGGATGAGGCGCTGACGGCGCGTTATGAGGTCAAAGATATCAGCCGCGAAACCATCCCCAAAGATTTCGAACGCAACCCGAAAATTCATCGCTGCTGGGAAGTCAGACGCCGCTAACCCGTCGTCTCACCGCCGGTCAATGCTTGTATTTGGTGGCTGAGCGTATCGACCTCGGCGCGCAATGCGGCGACCTCTTGCTCCAACAGTTCGAGTCTGCCTGTGCTGCTGCCCGAGGTTGTCACCTTGTCGCTCTCATCGGCGACGGGCGCTGGAATGTGCTCGCCGAACAGTTGGGCATAGCGCGCTTCGCGTCGCCCAGGCTCTCGCGCCAGCTTGGCCACGAACGGACCATCCTCGCGTTCGGTCAACGCCCGCAGAACCTGCTCAACCTCGTGCACGTCGCCGAACTTCGCCATCCTGCCGGCGTGTGCACGTAGCTCGCCCGGGGTCTGCGGACCGCGCAACAACAACTCGCAGACTATGGCCAACTCCTGGGCGGAGAGTGTCAACGAGCCAAAGTCGGAATTGCAGAATCGGTGCTGGTATTTGGTTACACGGCTACCAAAGCCGCTGCGCTCGCTCACCAAGTGCTGTTTAACTAGCTCATCGACCACATCCTGCACGGTTGCCTCATTGAGCCCCAGCACGGGCGCTCGATTGCTCTTCTGATTACAGGCGTTGACGAGGGCGTTGAGTGATAATGGATACTGCTCCGGCGTCGTGATCTCCTTTTCAATCAAGCAGCCGATTACTCTTTCCTGGTGAGGCGTCAGCTTTAGTTTCACGCACTGCTCTCCGTGCTAATAGCAGTCGGCGCGCTCAGCGCGCAACCAGGATCACATCGATCCGTCGATTGACTCGCCGTCCATCCGCGCTAGTGTTGGGGGCGATCGGCTTCTCAGGCCCGTAGCCAACGGCGTTGATCTGCTCGGCACTGATCGTCCCGCTGTTCACCAAATAGCCCACAACCGCTTCGGCTCGTCGCTGCGAAAGAGCCTGATTCGTCAGCGCGCTGCCCGTGCTATCGGTATGACCCTCGATCCAAACGTATTTCGCATCAAAGACTCGGATCGCCTTTTGCACCTTGGTCAGCAATGGGTAGTGCTCAGGTAAGAGATAGGCTTTGCCTATGTCAAAGTTCAACGCTTTGAGACGAATCAGCAGGTCGTCCCCTTGCCGGTAGACGTCCGCATCGTTGGGGTCGAATTGATTGCGGACCCGCGCAAACTTGGCTTGAAAAGCCCGTTCTTGTTCATGGGTTTCTTGGACCTTACCCAGTCGTTGCAGCTCTGTCTGCGCCGCCGCCAGCTCGTCATGCAGGTTCTGGACTTCCTCGTTCAGGAAGCGCTGGGCATCCTGCATGGTCTTGACACCCTCGTGGACGCTGTCGAAATACTCAGGGATGGGCCGCACCCGTCGACTGCTCTCTTCGCCGGACACCAGACCGTCGATCTCAACGACCCGTTGTTCGATAGCCAGCACCTGCTGTTCGCCGGTGAGCTTCGCCCAGTCACGCACCTGCCGCATGACGACTTGCACATGCTGTGCCTGGCGCAACACTTCCTCGGCGCGCGGCTGGACCTCTGGCGAATAACGATTCTGCGTGATGAATTTGTCCGTGGCCACCAGCATGTCGCGCGCGTTCTTGAGACTCACGGGCGCATACCTGCTCGCGCCGCCATCCTCTGCTTCGACGAGCAGCCGTTCCGCTTCACCCAACATGGTCGCCTTGATGGCGCGCAACTCCAAGTCACGAAAGCCACGTTCCACGTCCTTGCCATCGCGAATCGCGGAGCCAACGTCGTCGTTCTCAACAGCGCGTCCCAGCTGCAGGAAACGCTCGTTCAGTCTTTCGTACTCGCGATCGTAGAGCGTCGTTGCCCCAGCTGTGGCCGCAGCTTGCCGAGCCTCAAATACCGTGCGCAGTTTGTCAGCACCAATGGCAGCGAACTTGCGTGCCTGGGCCAACTCGGCCTGACCCTGTGCGCTTGCTTCCAGGATCGAGCTATTGGCTGCACCTTGTTTGAGTCCTCGCTGCGCCGTCTCGTAGCTGGAGGCGGCACGCTCATACCATGATGGCGAAAACAACTGCACATGCTCACCGCGGGCGGCATCGAGGTCGCCGCGCAGGCTGTTTACGGCCCGCTCCGGATCAACACGCGGATCAATCGGTGCGACTTCGACCTCTGCTGCGCAGGCCACGAGTAACATCGCCGCGACGCCAACAGACACTGCGCCGACCGCCCATCTACGCCACACGTTGTATCCGCGTGCCGACCATGCTGTATTTGTTGTCAACGAGAACGACATTGAAGGACTCCTTCCTTGTTTCGGGCCAACGATTGGGCCGCCAGCATGAGCCCATTATACGGGAACCGTCAGGACACAAACGCTAATTGCTAGATATAGGGCGTCAGACCCTGGTTTCAGCCGAGCGCCGCATGACCGCCTCGACCAGGACCCTATTGAGGAGGCTTTGATCGACCACCGCGGGATACAGGCGGTAATGACGGTAGACTACAGTCGCCTGGCGGGCAGCAGCAAGTTCCAGGCGAGCGCGTTGTGTGATCGACAATCCGTTCAGGGTAAGCAAGTACGGCGCCATGAAATCAAAGAAATCTGCCACCAAACCCCGGTCTCGCGCATCGACCCAGTTCTCGCGCAACAGGAACGGATGAAAGGCTAGTGCCTCCAAGCGCCGTCGCGCCAACTCAGTATCCAGACCGACACCGCCCAACCCAAGGCCGCTGCCATCGGCATCGCGCCGAAACCACTGCGCCCGCGCGGGTCGCCCCGCGGCACGCCCGACCAGGCGCTGAAGAATGTCGCGATGGTGACTGTGTGCAGCCCCGCTGCGGTTCTCCACCCCCCGGGCCAGCAGGCTCGGCGCACTGAACTGCGTGTCGCTCGTGACAGTGGGCTCCCAATTTGGCTGCACGGCGGTGTTGATGGACTGTTCGTCGGTGGTGCTGGCCAGCAGCGCCAAAGGCGCGGCATCCTGCGCATCCAACAGCCACAACTCGTACCGATCGCGGGGCTCGAACGGCAGCTGCGTCGAGACGTGGGGCAAGGCCGCGATCAGCGGCTCGCTCGTCTGACGCAAAGCATTCACGTCACAAGTCGGCGGCAGCGGCGCCTGATGAAATCCGTCGTGCTTGGACCAGCCCCCGTATAGAACATAGCGGGATCTATCCTGCGTGGCGTCCAGACTGCCCCATCCCGACTTGCTCACCGTGGTACGCCCCTGCAACCGCCAGGTGAGCCCGTCGGCGGTTACGGCGCGAGCGCCAGGCAGCTCGGCGATGTGCAACATCCCGCGAAAGATTCCGCGGTAGGGTGACAGCATCCGAACGCTGTAGCAGTCGGTCGATTCCGCTGCGGCGTCCGTCATGAGGCCTGATTCAACCGCTTCGTGAGCGTCGCGATCAGGTCGGTGGCCAAATCCTGCAATTCGGGATCGAGGGCCTCATAGAGAAACTCGAGCTCATCGAGCACCGGGTTGATCTCCCGCGCTGAGCGCAAGGAATCAAGCCGCGCTGCGACCTGCTGCAGGTATGCGTAGGGTTCCATGGTCGGCGTCTCCAGGTTCGAGTGTAGGCACTAATGAAGTGAGTAGCTGCTCCAGGGTATTGGAATCGATCGGGGATGCTAAGGTTCCCCGCTCGAGCACCCGGACATTGGGCCAGGTTGACCTCTCCCCAAACGACCGGGGCCCGACAGCGCCAACTGTCGGGCCCCTGGTCCTGGACCCAGCCGCGGTCAGGCGACCGACGGCAGCCCGGCCAAGGCCATCGCAATTTCCGATTCATCGTATGCCTGGTCAACCAACTTGCCGTCCAGGTAGTCACGATAGGCCTGCATATCGAAATGGCCGTGACCACAAAGATTGAACAGGATCGTACGGCTGGTGCCTTCGGCCTTACAGCGCAACGCTTCATCAATGGCGCCCTTCACCGCGTGATTCGCCTCCGGCGCGGGAATGATCGCCTCCGCCCTGGCAAACATCAGCCCGGCCTCGAAGCATTCGGTCTGCTGGTAGGCGCGCGGCTTGATGTAGCCGAGCTCGGTGGCATGACTGATCAACGGGGCCATGCCGTGGTAGCGCAGACCGCCCGCGTGGAACCCGGGCGGCACGAATGTTGAGCCCAGCGTATGCATCTTCACCAGCGGCGTCAGATGACCGGTGTCGCCGAAATCATAGGCATAAAGACCCTTGGTCAACGTCGGACAGGCGGCCGGCTCCACGGCAATGAACTGGATGTCCCGGCCCTCGCGCAAGCGCTCGCCGAGGAATGGGAAAGCAATCCCAGCGAAGTTGCTGCCGCCGCCGGTGCAACCGACGACGATGTCCGGATAATCGTCGGCCAGTTCGAACTGGCGCATGGCTTCCTGGCCAATCACCGTCTGATGCAGCAGTACGTGGTTCAACACGCTGCCCAATGCGTACTTGGTGTCATCACGCTGGACCGCGCGCTCCACCGCCTCGCTGATGGCAATGCCGAGACTGCCGGTGCTATGGGGGTGCTCGCGCAGCACCGCGCGGCCGGCCTCGGTCAAATCACTCGGACTGGCGATGCAGGTTGCACCGAAGGTTTCCATGAAGCTGCGCCGGTAGGGCTTCTGCTCGAAGCTGACCTTGACCATGAAAACTTCGATTTCCAGGCCGAAAAACGCGCCCGCCAGCGCCAGGGACGAACCCCATTGGCCGGCGCCGGTCTCGGTGGTAATGCGCTTGACGCCTTCTTCCTTGTTGTAAAAGGCCTGCGCTATGGCGGTGTTCGGCTTGTGACTGCCCGCCGGACTAACCCCCTCGTACTTGTAGTAGATGCGCGCAGGCGTATCGAGCATCTTCTCCAGCCGCCGGGCCCGGTACAGCGGCGTGGGTCGCCATTGCCGGTAGACCTCACGTACGGGATCGGGGATCTCGATCTCGCGCTCTTGACTAACCTCCTGCTGAATCACCGCCATCGGGAAAATGGGCGCCAGGTCTTCAGGGCCGATCGGCTGCTTGGTCCCCGGATGTAGAACCGGCGGCGGGGGGCTAGGTAGGTCCGCGGCGATGTTGTACCAAAACTTTGGAATGTCCTCCTCGCCGAGGGTGTACTTTATCGAATCACTCATGAGTCGCTCTCCTCCTGCGCTACGCCCGAGTACGACGTCGCCTCAATCCCCCGGAACGGTGGAACGACGCGGGCGGCAGCGGTCAGAGTAGCGACTTTGGGCGGAGGGCTCAACGACCAGGTCCGGCGAAGCCGCAGGCCGCATGACTCAGGTCAATAAACTCCTAAAAGACTTGCACCAAGGGCGGAACACCAAACGGTAGGCAGCCGACGTGGTGCTTCCTGCCAACGCACACTCGCTCTGCGGGCAGGTTTTGCCAGCGGCCGACCGCACGGTGGCCATCCTCCCGCCGCATGTTCGCTCACTACGGTAGCCCGTACGCTCACGCATGGCGGCCAGACTGCGACACCAGAGGAGGACCTCATGGTGGATTCAGCTACTGCGCCAGGCGCAGACTGCGAACCCTGATCTTCGGTGACCGTCCGATCCGGGTTCGCCCCTATAGCGCTTTGCCCCCTTGATTGCTCTCCCACGCATGACTGAAGTAGTCGAGCTCAGCAGCACTCAGTGGTGGGTCAGTGACGGGCAGATTGCCATATACGATAATGCATGCGCGGCATGTCGCGCTCGGCACGCCGGTACATCGTGTTGCGGTAGAGGCCGCGTCGATACGGTGAACGTCGCCTTCGATGGTTTGATCATCGCAATCAATGTGCAACGGTTGGATGCTGAGAAGCGAAATGCTCGATAGCCCATTTGCCGATCAAGAAATCAAGCGCAGGGGGAAAGATGAAAAATGTACTGATTGTTCTAATTCTCGTCGCCGCACTGGCTGCCGCGTGGTATATGTTCGTCTACGAGAAGCCAGGTGCGGTCGAAAAGATCGGTCGCGGCGTTGATGAGACCATCGATAAGATCAGATACGGCGATGAAACGACCGTTGAAAAGGCGACTCGGAAGACGAAGGAAGCCGTCGACGAAGTGAAGAAACAAACGCAGTAGTGACCCAAGGGGGTATCGATCGTCATATTGAGTTTCGGGTCGGTCTCCCCTTCGGCGCTTCGCCAGCCTCGACGGTTCTAGCCACTGTCACGGGTCTGGTCGGCTTCCCAGGCTTGGCCACGATCTTCCTGCGTTGGTCGCGAAGACCCGTTCGCCGACCACAATGTCTTCGCGTGCGTTTATGCTGCTGATCTATTTCAAGAAGCGGTCGTTCACTAGCTTCGGCTTGACGGTCTGGGTTTGGCCGAACTCCGACATACTCAGGATCCAACTGCGAACCCCACGGTACTTCGAGAGGCGCTCAACCCTGCGTACTGACCAGTTCATGAATGCGTTGCGTGATGCGCGCAATCTGCGCCCAGTCATGTGTGACGATATCCTGCGAATGGGCAAGATTGTTACGCAGTGATTCGAGTTCCTTGATGACCCGTTTGGCGGCTCCTTTAGTCTTGAAACCGAAATATTCGAGCTCTCCGGGCACGTGCAGCAGTGCCTGAGCTTTGTCGGTAAGCTGCAGGCAGTCCGCCAGATCACAATGCTGGCCGCGCCGATGTCGCTCATCCATGAGTACCCGCGCCTTTTCCAGACGACCATCTGATATCAGTTCCATCCAGGCGTTGTCGGCCGAGCTATGGCGCAGGCGTTCAGTAAGGCTCATCTCCACGATTGTAATCATGCCGAACAACCACATCCGACCAACCGGTTTTTGTATATCAGCGCGTGTCGCCACTGCGGTCACCGAACCGACGGATGAGACGAAGCAGTGATTGTGGCGCGTCAGCACCTGTACCACCTCGGTCAGAGGTGCCTTGGCCTCGACCACCTGGTCACGTGCAAATCTGCGCAGACTCTCGGCACAGCGACCGGTGCCACGGTCGGCCAGCAAGGCGTAGCCCTTGACGATTCCGTCGGCGCGCACGCCGATCACGTCCACAGCATGCCGTTCCATGCGCTGGGCAACGTCGGTCATGGACTGTTCCTCGTCAAAGGAACGCAAGGGTTCGGCAATGTCCATGGCAGCAAACGCCTGTACGAACAAACGTGGTACGCGAAATCCGCCAGCGTCGTCAGATGATTCGATCGACAGCTCCATCTCCGGTGCTGCCGCCAAGGCCGCTGCGGGCACGCCTAAACGCTGGCCACAGTCGTGGACGGTCTGCAGCGCTCGTTCATAGAGACTCGGATCACCTTCGGTCAGTACTTCCAGCAGCGCTGCCGCTTCACCGATAAAAACTCTGGCAAAACGCGGATCATTGCGACAAATATCGTGACAGTTGTCGATGAGATCCGCCAATTTGATGGTCTTGGCTTCAGGGCAGGCTTGTGCCAAATGGTCGCGATCGAGCGCCTTGCGCGCGGCGCGGTTGCCATCGCTCGGCTTGCTGACGTCGGTCAGATCAGACACCAACCGGGCCACACGCGGACCAAATTCGCGCTCAACATCGTGAAACGTGGCCGGGGTATCCTCGACCGTATCGTGTAACCACGCGGCAGCGATCGTTGCCGCATCGTCGCTGACTGTGGCGACGAGCTCCGCCACGGCACGCAAATGAACATCATAGGGCTGACTGCTGTATTTGCGCCGGTGATCGATGCGCCTGTGCGCTTGGGTAGCAAACGCGGCGGCCCGCTTCACAATGTCGCTGTTACTCATCGTCAATTTACGACCCGATAGTCACCTGTCCAGTCTCCCGCCGCGTCCCAGAGCTCAGCGGCCCTCGCGCCCATACACCTGCATCTTGCCGAGCCAACGTCGGCGGGCCGAGTCGTCTTTTGCGTCGACCATTCCGATCAGAGACCCCTTAAATGGGGCCAATGCCGACAAAACCCAGCACGTTGCGCTCCAGACTCTTGAGACTACGGGCGCGGAAGTACCAGCGATAAGCGAACGCCGGCATGCCCATGGTTACGACGATGCGCGCGCTGCGACCCTTGAGAAGCTTTTTCCATACTTTACCCGAGCCCACCTCCGCCACGGCAAAGCCGGGGCGAAATATCTGCTCGAGCAAGCCCTTCAACGCCGCTGGCATGGTGCCCAACCACAACGGGTAGATGACTACCCGGTGTTGCGCCCAAGCGATAGCCTGCTGACACTCGCGCACGGTGTCGCTGATCTGGCCATGTTCGAAATCCTCTTTGGTCCGCATAACCGGCACATCCAGCCGCGCCACGTCCAATGTCCTGACCTCGTGTCCTGCCTGCCTTGCACCGTTCGGATAGGCGCTGGCCAACGCGTGGCAAAATCGGTCGCCAGCCGGATCGGGATGTCCCTGAACGATCGTGATACGTTTCGCCATGCGCAACTCCTCGACTCACCATCTTTCGCCACAGGCGCGGCTGCGGGGCCGCCTGCGCCTCGGCCCGAGCGCTTTGCCGAGCTACTTCGCGTACAGTAAAGCGGACTGCATCAGTAGCAAGCCAGCCAACACAGCCAGGACCCAGCGCAGCACATAGCGGTAGTGCGCCGCATTCAGGGCGCGACCCAGCCGCATACCTAGCACCAACCCCACTAGCGCCAGGAGCGCGTTGGGCAATGAATCCCGCAACACGGCCATGTTGAGCAAACCCGCGGCTGCGAACACTACGATCTGCAGCGACTTGCCCGACAGAAAACACCAATTAAAAATCTGCACCATGGCCGTCTTGCTGAGCGTGAGCCCCATGAAAAGGATGATCAGCACTGGGACCATGACGTTGACCGTTCCAGCCATGAGGCCCGCCGCCAGGCCCAGCAGGCCGGCAGCAAGACGCGGCCGTGTCGTGACCCAACGATTCAGCGCCGCGGCCACCCTCTGCTGAGTAAGGTAAAGCACGATCATCAGCGCCAGCACCAACTTGAATGGCGCGGGGTCGACCGAGATCAGCAGGAGGCTACCCAGAATGCTGCCCAGGGCGACAAAGACGGCGAGGTACCAGTAGCGCCCCAGGCTCTCCCCCCAGTTGCCACCACGCAGAATACTCGCCACATTGACGCTGACCGTTGGAATCAGAGTGACAAGGATAGCGCTGCGCACGTCCATGAGCAGCGCCAGCAGCGGTGTCGCAACGAGCGGAAAACCCAGCCCCAAAGCACCGTGCACAAAGCCCGCCAACAACATGATGGCAGGAGTTATCAAGGTATAGATTAGCGTCGGGTCTTCCATGACAGTTGTCGCCCCGCGCTCTGAGTCAGAGTTCTGGGACAGGTCGAACATGGCCGCGCAAGCGCTGGCATCATTTGCCCGGTGCGAGCCGTTGATAGACGGAGGCAAGGCCTGTGTTGCTGGTGACAATGCGCAGCGAACGGCGCGCCTCATCGGCGTGAAAAGTAAATATGATGTCTGTTCCTTCGTAGTTCAAAACGGCCTTGACCCCCTCTGCCGTCACAATGTAGATACCCGACACTTCGGTGCCGTCGGCCCAGATATTGCGTACGTCGCCGTTGGGCAAGAACTCAAGCCAATCCGTAGCGCGATCTTCCGGGTCGTAGACCAGTTCCCAGCGGCCAATAATCCAGTCCTGGTCATCCGCAGACGCGGAATCAAAACCAGTGAACAGTGTGACTATGGCCACGACCGTCGAGATCAATACGATCGAACGCATCGTGGGTCTTCTGGTGGCCAATTGCGCCATAACCCCGACTCCGCCTGACTCTTCCACAGACCCTCCCGGCACATAAGCCCCCTCAGACATGCGCGGCCGGGACGTCTTTCGCTACAATGGCCGGCAGTACTGTGAGGCTGACAACAGCCGCTGCCCCACCCGCTCCACGCGCACCGGATACCCAGCATGCAAGCACGCAGCGAACGAGTCGACTTTGCCAACAAGCGAGGCGAACGCCTGGCGGCGCGCCTGGAGTTGCCTGGCGGCGTGCCTCAAGCCTACGCGATATTCGCGCACTGCTTTACCTGTTCCAAGGACTTTCCCGTCGTTACCCACATCTCGCGCGCGCTGACCGCCCATGGCGTTGCGGTGCTGCGCTTCGACTTTACCGGCCTGGGCAATAGCGAAGGCGACTTCGCCAACACTAACTTCAGCTCCAATGTCGAGGACCTACTCTGCGCCGCGGACTACTTGCGTGACATTGGTCCGGGTGCACAGCTTCTGCTGGGCCACAGCCTAGGCGGCGCCGCCGTGCTGGCGGCAGCGGCCGACATTGCCGAGAGTCGCGCTATCGTCACCATTGCCGCACCGAGCAGCACTCAGCATCTCGAAACCCTGCTCGCTGACCAGCTACACGGCATCGAAGCCGCGGGTGAGGTGCAGGTCCATATTGGCGGCCGCGGCTTTGCCATCCGCCAGCAACTACTGGACGATATCCGGGCGCTGACCCTCGCACACAAGGTTGAGGCGCTAGCCAAGCCGTTACTTGTCTTCCATTCACCTCAGGATGAAACGGTGCCCATTGAGCATGCTTACGAGTTGTTCGCCTTGGCCCAGCACCCAAAGAGCTTCATCAGCCTGGATCGGGCTGACCATGTGCTGTCGGATCGCGAGGACGCCAAGTACGTAACCGATCTGATTGCTGCCTGGTCACAGCGCTACCTCGGGCTCAGCTAGGCACGTTTGACCCGCGAGCCGGCGCAGCGCTACGGGTCACCCGTCTCGTCGAGATGGCTCTGCCAGTCGCTCAGATCGATCAGCGACCGGGTCGGATCCCAGCCGAGCTCGCGGGCGGCCCGAAAATCGCGATTTGCCTCAGAGACGCGTGCCTGGCCCAGATACGCACGGCCGCGCAGGTGGTGGGCGCCGGCAGCTACCGCGAGTTCCGGCGACTCAATGAGCCTCGAACACAGTTCAATGACTTCGTCATAGCGCTTTGCCGCGACCAGCGCGCTGGCAAGATTCAATCGCACCCGATCGTTGTCCGGGACAATGCTCACCGCTCGTTCCAGATGTGCAGTGCCGGCCTCAGCCTCGCCGAGCATGGCAAGCACGCTGCCCAGGAATTGCTGGGCACGCCAGGACTGCGGATTGAGCGCCACGGCTTTGCGTCCATACAGACTAGCCAGGGGGATCTGGCCGAGGGAGACCTGCACCTCGCCCATGAGCACATACAGCTCGGCACTGTGTGGGCACTGTTTGAGGGCCGCAAACAGCTCCGTTTCAATAGCGGTCAGAGCCTGCACTTGCGCCGGGTCAAGGGCAAGGGCGGCCTCTGCGGTAGCTCGCGCATGGCGCAGATCCAGCTCGGCGGCAAGTTGCTCGCACTCGCTGCCTTGCGCCATGCTCAAGTGGCACCAAGCCAGCACGAAGGCCAGTGAACGCACGAGTTTGCTCATCAGGCCAGTATGCCGCAGTGCCTAGCCCAATCAAGAGGCTAGATCACTTTTTTGGAGCTGCGTCGACCATCGCCGCACGGAGCTGGGCTAGAGTTATGAATAGAGGTCCGCGCCGGGGAGAGGTGTTTCATAGGCCTAGTGTCATGACAAGGGGAGTTATTCTTCGTTTTTTCGCCGTAGCGGCCAGCATGTGGTTGTGTATGACCAACACTACTCTCGCCTGGGCCTATTCGGAAGTTCTCGATTCGAGCCAGAAGGCAACGCCTGCGACCGCCACCCTTGTCCAGGAGGTCATCGACGAGCATTTGCGCTTCTACAACGAGCACTTCGACAAGATTCGGTTTGCCCACCTGACTGGCGGGGACGACTGGAGCGGTGAGCTGGTGGCAGTGCTCAGCCTGCTGGGCAGCAAGCCTGCGGCGCTGGACTATCAGCATCCTCCCGACGTTCGCGCTGATGTCATGGACGTCACTTTGGTGCGGCTGCGCCAGCTACTGCGCGCCGACGTCGTTTCGGCGACCTTGATTCAGGTGGGTACTGATTCCCCCCTGGACCGGGCGAACCTGTGCCTCATCGCCCTGAATCCGAAAAGATTCATTGCTGACGACTACGGGGCGACGCGCTACATGCTGGATGTCAAGGACGACATCGCCGAACGAATTCATCCCAGCCGGTACCTCCAACATATGGAGCACTTGCGCTTCGCTTTGGATCATGAGGCGTTTCACTGCATCGATTCGTTCCTGTACGGCGGGGCCCCCATGACTGAGCAGGATCTCGAAGCTGAGTATGAAATGTTTCGGCGTGAGAGCGCCGCCGACGCCTATGCGATGGCCCGGCACATCCAGCGACATGGGCGCATTACGCCCTATGCGAGAAACCTCACCCACATGCGCGCACTGTGGCTGTTCTCGGATTCCCCAAATCGTTGCACCTTCGAGACAATACGCGAAGTGCTGCGCACAGACCCCAACCGGATCCAGGCCATGTCATTGCCGGAGCTCATCGACTTTGCGGTGGCCCTGCGAGACCAAGCCGTCCGCCCCTATGACGGCTATATCCTTCAGCGCGCCGCCGCGCTCCAGGCTGCCCGGGCCCTCGGCCTGGATCCGGCTTTGTATGGAGATCAATGGTGTGAGTGTGAGCGAATGGAAGTCGATCCGAAGCTGGTCGCGAAACTCGTCAACCGTTATCGCTACTATTATGAGCAGCTGTTTACGAATACCACGCTCGAACTCGAGGCGCCGTCTCTATCTGAGTCGCTCGAGCAACGCTAGTTGCGCCCAGCCCAGGCAGCGCTGGTCCTCTCGCGGCAGCCTGTGACTCACGGCCTGAGCAATACATAGCCCTCGTTGACCAACTCAATGATCCGGGCAGCGCCCGCCTCCACCTCGCGCGCCGAGCGCGAAAGCAGCGGTTCTTTGCCGAGCACCTTGGTCAACTTCTTATGGGTGTTGCGACAGGCGGCGAACCGCACCCCTCGGGCGGCCAGCCCGTCAACCCGGGCGGCGTTGTCGGCATCTGCGAACAGCATTGGCAGGCCGGGGCCGAACGCAACAATCTCCAATTCGATTTCATCGCCGTAGTGGGCCAGCAGATTCTCTGCCACGGCGAGCACCAGAGAGTGCTTGTCCAGCGTGCCGTCGGTCAGCTGGAGGACAACCTTGGCACTACCGGCTATGGCCGAACTGGTTGCTGCAATGAGCGCCAGCATGACAACCACACTGCGCAGAGCGGTCATCGTCAGTCCCTCCCTCATGCATGTCACGTGTTCGAAAACGACCGGAGCCCACATGCGTGGCTCCTTCTACCGGTAAGCGTAGGCTGAACTGCACACCTCCCGGGGCGCCGCGGGGACCCTCTGCCGCGCCCGGCCGTCACAAGGCGGCGACGAAACTCACCATCCGCCGTCGCGTCTTCGCATCGGGCACCTCACCGTAGGCCGCTCCCATGTTCTCGTGCATATGTGCTACCTGGGTCGTGGCCGGGATGGCGCAGGTTACCGCCGGGTGTGAAACGATAAATTTGAGGAAGAACTGAGCCCAATTGGCACAGCCAAATTCGCCCGCCCACGCGGGCAACGCCTTGCCGGCAACGTGGTCGAACAGAGCGCCACGGCGAAACGGTCGATTGATCACTACAGCCAGACCGCGCTCGGCGGCGAGCGGCAACAAATGCTGCTCGGCCTCGCGGTCGAGTAGATTGTACGTAAACTGCACGAAGTCGAGCGCGTCCTGGTGACGCATGATCTCCAGCAAATCCTCATGCCGGCGCCCGTGCGATGTGGTCACGCCGATGTAGCGAATCTTGCCCTCAGCCTTCCATGCCCGCAGCGTTTCCAAATGGGTGTCCCAATCCAGCAAGTTGTGAATTTGCATCAGATCGAAACGGGGCACACCCCACAGGTCTCGCGACGCGTCCATCTGCGCTCTGCCCAGCAGGCCGCCCCAGGTCCACACTTTGGTGGCCGAAAACAGGGATCTGGGATAGTCCAACTGCGCCAGACAGTGCCCGATCACCTCCTCCGAGCTGCCATACATGGGCGAGGAATCAATCACGGCGCCCCCGCGCTCGAAAAAGGCCCTCAGCACCTCGACGCGGCGCGTCCGCGAGGCCGCATCGTCACCCACATCGAAGGTCAGCCAGGACCCCATGCCGATCGCCGGCAACCGTTCCCCGCTTCTGGGCACGGGTCTGGTGATCAGGCCCTCCGTCGCCCCCGCGGTGCCCGCCAGCGTTCTCGCACCCAAGACGCCGGCGGCAACGGCTTTGAGAAAGGTGCGCCGATGCATGTTTATCCGCCGCTCAGAACTACGGTGTCCACTCAGGCGTCACTCCCTCCGGGTACCCTGGCGCTGGGGAACTCGCCGTCGACGTAGAGCCATTGCCCATCGGCGAACAAAAATCGGCTGCGCTCGTGCATGCGCGTCGCCCGTCCCCCGGATTTGCAGCGGGCGACGAACTCCACCCACCCTTCGCTTTCACCCGCTGTGCCACCGGTACGGCTCACTATACGCAGACCGAGCCATTTCACCGAGGCGCCGACGGCCTCGCTCAGGTCGGCAGGTCTGGTCGAGGGGTGCCACGTGCGCAGGATGTAGTCTTGGTCGCCGAGCGCGTAGGCCGTGTAGCGCGAGCGCATGAGTGCTTCGGCCGTCGGCGCAATCTGGCGCCCGGTCAGATAGGGCTCGCAACACTCGGCAAATGCCTTACCCGATCCGCAGGGGCAATGCTGACTCTCCATAGCGCGCATTCCCTCTTTGTCTAGTTAACTACCGTTGCCCGCGTCGCCCACCAGGCTATTGACCAGGATATCGTGGTAGTTGCGTATCTGGGTCACATAGCGCACTGGTTCATAACCACGGGCATAACCATGTTTGAGCTCGCGGTAGTAGCGCTTTTGCGCCAGCAAGGGGAGCACCTGCGCGAGATCTCCCCAGCGGTCTGGATCGTAGCCGAGGTCGGCGGCCAGTTCGCGAGCGTCATGGATGTGCCCCATGCCAACATTGTAGGCGGCCAGCGCGATCCAGGTGCGGTCGGGCTCGGTGACGGATTCCGGCAGCCGCTCGCGTAGGCGGTCCAGATACCGAGCGCCGCCCTCGATACTCTGGTCGGCGTCGAGCCGACTGTTGACGCCCAGTTCGCGTGCCGTGGCCAACGTCAGCATCATCATGCCCCGAACACCGGTCGGACTGCGCGCTTTTGGGTTCCAATGCGACTCCTGATAGGCCTGTGCGGCCAGCAAGGTCCAATCCATTTCGTGGCGCTCCGCCACGCCGCGAAACAAAAGCTCATATTTGGGCAGGCGCTGCTCGATACGGCGCATGAAGGTGCGGGTGTCGACGTAGTCGAAAACCTCGACAAAGCCGTAGTATTTGTCGAGCAACCGGTCCAGCTCTCCACTCGACTTCATGTCATCAAGCCAGTCAACCAGCTCGATCTGCAGCACGGAGGCATGCGGGGCGAGCAACCAGGTCAGCGGTTGGGGCTCGGTCAGGTCGAAGGCAACGACCAGTTCAGGAAAGTAACGACGGTTGATGGCGACAATGTTTGAATCCGCGATGGTGCAGTCGATTTTGCGTTCCCACACCTGCCCCAGTAGCTGCTCCGTATCCAAATCCGTCTCGACCCGCCAACGCAGCTCCGGCTGCTCCTGCTGCAGGCGTCGGAGTTCCTCGTCGTAACTGCTCTCCGCCGCCACAGCGAGCCCCACCTTGACCAGTTCATCAGCGTTGCGGGGCTGGCGCCCGCCGCGACGGCACACCACCTGCTGCACAACCTCCTGATATACCGGCCCGGTCGCAAACTCCTCGCCGCGCCGTTCGGTCGCAGTGAGTCCGGCCGCAGCAATTTCGGCCTGCCCGGCACGTAGCCCGGTCAGGATCTCGGCGATAGTTCCTGCCAGTTTGAACTCGACCTCCACGCCCTTGTGCTGAGCAAACGCGGTGGCCAATTCATATTCGAGGCCCTGCAACTCATCCCCGCGCCCCTCGTAGTAAGTGGTGGGGGCGTTTCTCGTCAGTACCACCAGCTTTCCAGGCTGGCTGAGCCCCCTTGCCTTGGCATTGTCGTCGCCGTCGGAACAGCCACTACCAAAACTCAGCCCCAGTATGAGAACCAGCGCCGCCAACGTCCGCAACGCCCCAGCGACCCAATCGCCATCAACCGCCCCGGCCTTAACATGACCTCGCGGTCGATCTCGGGGCGCTAGGTGCATCGTCATGGTTTCTCGAGCATTGGTGCCGCGCTCTCGTCCGCGGGGATAAGGTCAATCTCGTCCGCGCGAGCACTGTGCCCATGGCGAACTCACTCGAGCTTTTCTACCATAAGAGGTGAACCAACTAAACTAATCCGGCGGGTAGGCCATGAAACCGATAATCAGCGTGGAGTTCAGTGCGCGGGCTGGAAACGTGGAATTCAAAGAGGAAAGCGTTTCCTTTCACAGCCCGGAAGAGTTGTTTTCTTATGTCGCTCCAGGAGGTGGCTGCGAGCGCATCCCTGACGAAGTCGATGAAATCCAGATGGTATTCCTACCTCCAGCTCATCCCAACACCCAAAACCCGATTGCGGATGTACCCGCCACGCTGGAGCTCGGAATGGTGTTCTTCACCGGGCCGCTGGCCGAAATCGTTCAGCTCGTGGATCAGCTGCTAGACAAGGCGGGTCGCGGCGAACTGTCCGCCTCTTTTGTCAAAGTCATTGGCGCCGCGCGCTGACTTTCCTTTGTTCAGGTACGCGCCTACCAGAAACAGCGTCAGTTAGACAGTAGTCGGCTAATTTATCGTTCCCATGATCTCGTTGCCGGCGATTTCCATGTAGGCCTCGACCGGAGGTCCCTCCGCGGCATCCGCGGCAAATTCGAGGTATTCCTGTTTGCTCGCCTCAGACTCAAAGCAAATCTTGAGGGCATTTTGGCCGCTACCCTCGACGACGAAAGGCGCATTGTCGAGATCGTCCACTTCGTTGCCCGTCATAGGATCCGTCGCGATTACCTTCATTTTGCTCACTCCTTTGCTTTACCGCTTCGGTGACCATACTGTCGGCCGCGTCGACACCGCGTGAACAAGTTGTGAAGGAAACGTGAAATCAACTCCGCAGCGACAAACGGTACCGGTCACGCCGCCTCTGTTGTCGAAACCGCCAGCCACGACACCGGCCCTCCGACAGGCGCCAACTTCAGCGCTGCCTGCAGGTCGTGCTCGCCTCGCACTGCCCCCGTAGCCGATCAAGGCGCCGCGCCTCCGTTGACGGCGTTGAATGCGATGCTGAACTCCGCGCCCGGGTCCCGGTTGAGCACATCGATCTGCGCGTGCATCGCACTAGCGAGCTGGCGCACCAAGGCCAGTCCGATACCCGTGCCGACTGTTTCCCGCGTCAGCTCGTTTTCAGTGCGGTAGAAGAGTTTGAAGATCTTTTTCATTTGATCGCGTGCCACGCCGGGTCCGTAATCGCGCACGGCAAACACTACTTGATCTTCACGCCGCAACCGGCAAGTGATGTCGATCTGTTTCCTTTCTGCCTTGGCCGCGAACTTGACGGCATTGTCGACCAGGTTGATGACCATCTGCGCAAACCAGTCGGCATCGACCAAGATGGAACGCTCGAGCACCGCTTCGTCACAACTCAAGTTGAAAACGAAACCCGCGCGCTCGATCTGCGATGACACTTTTGACTTAACGCCATCGATCAACTCCGCTACCGCGACGACCTTGAGATCCGCCCGCAAGTCATTACGGGTCAGGCGCGCAAGCTGCAGCACATTGTTAATGAGTCGCGACAACCGTTCACTCTCGTCGTGGATGTAGCCGTAGTACTCCTGCTTCTTGTCGGCACTCGCCCAGCCCTCCCGCAACATCTCACCGTACATGCGAATGGATGTCAGCGGTGTTTTGAGCTCATGACTGACAGCTGAAACGAAATCCTGCTGCTGGCGTGCCAGGGCGATCTGCTTCGCGCCTAACCGATACATCAAGTAGAAGCCAGCCACCAGCACGACGCCCAGCGTCAGTGTGGTCCAAGTGACAACGCTCGCACCGGCTGCCGCGGGTAAACGATTGACAGTGAAGATCAACTCGATGTCCGCGAGCGGCGCGGAGAGCCGGCCCTGATACAACAGCGCACCACGCAGCTCTCGGGCGCTGCTCAGATAGTCACGCTCCTCTGCGCCGCTGAAGGCCGCGAAAACAGTGCCCCGATAGGCAACGATTAGGTTGCTCATCTGGGACAAGGCGGTCTCGCGAAAGGCCGCCTCGACTGCGCCACGCAGAAACGAATCTTGCTCCACCAGCGCGCCCTGGATATAGCGCTGGTTATCGCGCCAGACTTTGCGAAACAAGACGAAATGCCCACCGTCGAGAAGACTGAACTCGAAGGGGTCAATTTCGCTCTCGAAGATACTGATACGTAGGTCCGACGCGGCCAGAGCTTCAGCCTCAGGCCGCGTATCGGCAGACCCAATAGATGGTTCGGGCAAGGCGCTGCGTTCCTTGCGCGCCGCGCGCTTTTCCGGCACATCCGTCTTCTTCGTCGGAGCCTGCAGAGCCTGGCTCTTGTCCTGCGGCAGCGATTGGTAGCGATAGTCCAAGTCCAGGTCCTCGACGCGGCCCAGTCCCGTGCGTGCCTGCGCTTGCTGTGTGTCCTCGACCCTACCTTCATCAGCAGCGCCGAATGAACTCAGTCGGTCGAACTCGAGTTGCGCGGCCGCTTGTTCCTGGGTCGGGGCTGCGCTGGTCTCCTCCAGGGACGGCGCATCGGCAGTGCTACGGCCTGCGCTCTGGGCAACCGGTGACGGCGCCACCCGCGCGCCCAGGTCATCCAGGCGCTCGCGCACCGGCGCCGCTGGCGCGCCCGTCTGCGCCAAGCGGTTTTGGCTCAGGATCTGCTGCAATCGACGGGCACGCTCAACGCGGCGGGCACGTTGGTCCGGCGAGATACCATAGGCCCCTGTGTCTGCGCCGGATCGCGGCAGCAACGGCGTACTGAACCGACCCTGCGCGTCAATCTGAAAATGGCCTATCAACCCCGGCACGGGCGAATCGATCGGGTAAGTGGATAGCGGCGAACGCTGCAGAAAGTTGGCGCTGGGCTCCCCGGCCACCACAAGAAATCCGTAGTCGGCAAAGCCGCGTCCCTCCTCGGCGGCGATCAGCGCATTCACCTGGGCGTCGATACGCTGCGCCAGTTCCTCGGCCAGCACGCGATAGTGATGAAACGCCTCCCATTTCATCTGGCTGTAGGCCTGGCGGATGAGGATCGCGGTGGGCAGCGCCAAGGCGATGAAAAACAGCGCGAGCCACAAGCGCAAGCGCTTGCGATCTAGACCGGCTAGCGACGTACGACGCATGTCATTGCGTCAGCAGGCGGTAGCCGGCACCGCGCACGGTGACGAGAAAGCGCGGCTGCGACGGATCAGGCTCAATCTTGCGCCGCAGTTTGGCGATATGAATATCCACGGTGCGCGTTTCCAACTCTAGATTCTTGGCGTAGCCCCACACCTTGGTCAACAACTCATCGCGCGACACCGGGCGTTCGGTGTGTTGACTGAGATAGTGCAGTATCTCCATCTCGCGACGGGTGAACGACAGCTCGTCGTCACCGCGTCGACCCGACAGATTGGCCACTTCTAGTGTTGTCTCACTGCCGAGGCGAATTTCGCTCTCAGCCGCGGTTCCAATTCGTGACCGGCGCAACACCGCCTGCACGCGCAGCACGAGTTGGGCAACGGAGAACGGTTTGGCAACATAATCGTCCGCGCCCAGCGAGAGTCCCTCGATGATGTCTTCATCACTGGTCTTGGCCGTCAGCATGATGATTGGCTGATCCCGATCTGCTGCCCGAATGCGGTTGCAGATATCAAAGCCATTCATCCCCGGCAACATCACATCGAGCAGCACCAGGTCAAATTGACCGCTGAGAGCCTTCTCCAGCCCTTCCGGTCCTTCCGCCGCCGCATCGACATCGTAGCCATGGAATACGAACACATCCACCAATCCGGCGCGAATGGCGGCTTCATCCTCGACAACCAAGATTCGAATCTTGCGACTCATAACGCCCCAAGCCTAGCAGCGCGCGTTTCCGCGAGCATGTAAATCTTTTGTAAACCGGACTACTGCAGGTTTTACCAAACCGTGCCTACACGCATTGGGCACGCCTTCCTAGACTGAGCTCACATTGTCTTGACTCACCTATCAGGAGGCAAACCCATGGCATTGATCACCCGAGTATCGCGGCTGTTTCGTGCAGATGTCCATGCTGTGCTCGATCGCATCGAGGAACCGGACGTATTGCTGCGCCAGGCCGTACGCGAGATGGAAGAATCACTTACCGGGGACGCGCACCGGCTCAAGCTATTGGAGCACGAGCATAGCCAACTCAATAGCCGCATATCTGATCTCGACCAAGCACTGCGTGAGGTTGAGGAAGAATTGGACGTCTGTTTCGCGGCGGACCAAGACAAGTTGGCGCGCACACTCGTCAGACGCAAGCTCGAAGCCCAACGCCTGCGCAAACTCACCGTCCAGAAACACGAAACACTGCGACAAACGATCGAGACGCTGCGTGCGCAGCTTCACGACAACCGCGCCCGCCTCGACAACATGCGCCAGAAAGCGGATCTACTCAGCGAAGAACGGGCCACGGGAACGCCGGAACCACGTTGGGAATCTCCGCCAGTGTGCGTGCGCGATGAAGACATTGAAGTGGCTTTTCTGCGTGAAAAACACAAGAGGACGCAGTCATGAAGCGGCCGACATTCTTCGAAGGCGTTGCCATCGCTGTGGGTGCAAGCGTGTTTGCTGGTGCACTGTTCGCCACGCTGGCCGGCCTGTTCAGCGGCGCCTTGGCACTGCGCCTCATCATTACCGCCATCAGCCTGGGCTACATCCTGTACCTGCTGCGCCGCAGTCCGGAGCGGACTGGTCGCGTCACGACCATAGCCGGCTGGGCAGCGGTGTCAGCGCTGGCCTGGTTCACGCTTGCGCTGCCGCTCTACCTCGCGGTGCAACTAGGCTTGGTCTGGTTAGTTCGCTCATTGTACTTCTACGCCAGTCTCCTGGCGGCGCTCGCCGATCTGGGACTCACGGGATTTGGTCTGGCCGCAGCCGTTTGGGCCGCCACGAGCACGGGCAGCTTGTTCGTCAGCGTCTGGTGCTTCTTCCTGGTCCAGGCACTGTTTGTCGCCATCCCCGCCCACATGAGGGGGCCGCGCGCCAACAACTCATCTCAATCCAACGAACCGGACAACTTCGCCCGCGCCCACCGGATCGCCGAGGCTGCTGTGCGCAGATTGTCATCGACGCATTGAACCCTAAGGAGAACTCGCCATGAAATCGAAAATCATTGCCTTCGCCCTGTTTGCCTCGACCACCGCAGCGGTCGCCTTCTACCCTGCTTACCGCAGTATCGGCGCCATTTCGCCAGCTACGGTCGAATCGGCGGTACTGCCGCCAACCGCCAATCGGTCTGTGGGCAACGAGCAGCCTGTGGTCGAGGTGGTATTCGTGCTCGACACCACCGGCAGCATGAGTGGCTTGATTCAAGCTGCCAAAGACAAGATCTGGTCCATTGCAACCACCATGGCCCAGGCCGAACCCGCACCGCTGATTCGCATGGGTCTGGTGGCCTATCGCGATCGCGGCGACGCCTACGTCACGCGGGTGGTCGACCTTTCAACTGACCTAGATACGATGTATGCGACGTTGATGGACTTTCAGGCAGACGGCGGCGGCGACGGACCGGAGAGTGTCAACCAGGCGCTGCACGACGCTGTTCACAAAGTCTCCTGGACCCAGGATCCCAGCGCCTACCAGGTTGTATTCCTGGTTGGTGATGCCCCGCCCCACATGGACTACCAGGATGACGTCAAATACCCACACACCCTGGCCGTCGCCGCCGAAAAGGGGATCGTCGTCAATGCAATCCAGTGCGGACAAAACCGGTGGACATTGCGCGAATGGCAGCAGATTGCTCAGCTCGGCACTGGGCAGTACTTCCAGGTTGACCAAGCTGGTAGCGCTGTCGCCGTCAGTACGCCGTTCGATGAAAAACTGGCGGCGCTCTCGGCCGAGCTCGACAAGACACGCTTGTACTACGGTAGCGCCGAAGAGAAAGCCAAGAAACAAGACAAGATCGAAGCGACCGAAAAGCTGCACGCCAGCGCTTCGGTGGAATCGCGAGCCCGACGTGCGACCTTCAATGCGTCCCAGAGCGGCGGCGCCAACCTGCTTGGCGAAGGCGAATTGGTCGATGACGTGGCCAGCGGGCGAGTTGATTTGTCAGATATCGCGCCCGAGGAATTGCCCGAACCGATGCAAGCGATGGCACCAGCGGCGCAGCAAGCCTTGATTGCAGAGACAGCGCAGCGGCGCACCAAACTAGGTCGCCAAATCGAGGAGTTGGCGCATAAGCGCGAGGCCTATCTGGACAAGGAAGTCCGCGACAGCGGCATCGGCGAAGATTCTCTGGACGAGAAGATCTACAGTGCCGTGCGCGAGCAGGCGGCAAAGAAAGGACTCAGCTACGAGGCAGACGCAGCGAGTTACTGAGCTAGCGTACCCACGGTCCGAGCGCAGCGCTCGGACCGTAGGTCCAATCGAAGAATGGTGCCCGGGACCGGAGTCGAACCGGTACGGCATTGCTGCCGAGGGATTTTAAGTCCCTTGCGTCTACCAATTTCGCCACCCGGGCCAGGCAAACGAAAGGCCAACGATTCTAACGGGTTTGGACTCTAGCGGGGACACCAATCGGAACCATCGTGCTGAGCGTCAACGAGTGGTCAGGAGCTCAGCAGAGAACCCTAGCTCCTAGCACCTCGCCCCTAGGAACCGGGTTAATGGAGGCTGAGCCCGGAATCGAACCGAGGTACACGGCTTTGCAGGCCGCTGCATAGCCACTCTGCCACTCAGCCAAACTGTCGGGGTGAGTTTTCACACCCCTATGAGCGAAAAAACCTCGGCTGGGCACCGAGGTTTTTGCCGTTCAAGAGAACCTGGAGCGGGAAACGAGATTCGAACTCGCGACCCCAACCTTGGCAAGGTTGTGCTCTACCAACTGAGCTATTCCCGCATTAACTTCGAGGCTGGCTATTGTAGCTCCGGCGATCGACCTGTCAAGGCGCCCGAGGACCTGCTTCAGCGGCCCGGTTTGAGGGCCGGCCAGGCGGCGCGCAGGTAAATGATCATGGACCACAGTGTGAGCAAGGCAGCCACGTAAAGCAGCGCCAGTCCCACCTCAAAAATCGGGATACCGAGCAGTGGATCGCGGTACAGGAGCATAATCAGTGCGGCCATCTGCACCGTGGTCTTGATCTTTCCGATGTAGGACACGGCCACTTTGGCCCGCTCGCCGATCAGGGCCATCCACTCGCGCAGCGCGGAAATGGCGATCTCCCGGCCAATTATGACCACCGCCGGAATCGCGAGCCACGCCCCAGGGCTCTCGCTGACCAGCAGCACCAGCGCAACCGCTACCATCAGCTTGTCGGCGACGGGATCCAGAAACGCCCCGAACTGCGAGGTCTGGCCGAGCTTGCGGGCCAAATAGCCGTCCAGCCAGTCGGTTATCGCGGCCAACGCGAACAACGCCGTCGTGCTCACGTGGGCGACATGATCGGGCAGCAAATAGAACGCCGCCACGAAGATCGGAATCAACGCCAAGCGCAGGAACGTTAGCGAATTAGGGGCGTTCCACATGCTCTGACCCTAGGGTGTCTCTCCGTGCAGCGTATCGTAGATGCGCTGGGCAAGCTGTCGACTGATTCCCGGCACGCCGGCAATGTCTTCCACACCGGCCCTGGCAATCTCCTGCAGGCCGCCAAATTGGCGCAGCAGTTGCTGGCGGCGCTTGACGCCCAGACCGGGCACGTCCTCGAGCACCGAGCGGTGGCGCGACTTGGCTCGACGTTGCCGGTGACCGGTGATCGCGAAGCGATGTGCTTCGTCGCGGATCTGCTGAATCAGGTGCAAGGCCGGAGAATCGGCAGGGAGTATACGAGTGCCCTGCTGAGCGGACAAGCACAGGGTCTCCAGCCCCGGCCGGCGTGCGGGGCCTTTGGCCACACCCACGACGACGACCCCGGTTACCTGTAATTCCTCCAGCGCGCGCTCGGCCTGGCTGACTTGCCCCTTGCCACCATCAATGAGCAGCACGTCAGGCAGACGACCTTCACCTTCCTTGAGGCGACGATAGCGTCGGCTCAGCGCCTGATGCATCGCCGCATAGTCATCACCGGGCGCGACATCTTTGATGTTGAAGCGACGGTAGTCCGATTTCACGGCACCGCCGCTGTCGAACACGACGCACGAAGCCACCGGCGACTCGCCCATGGTGTGACTGACGTCGAAACACTCGATGCGCTGCGGTGGTTCGTCCAGCGCCAGAGCATCCTGCAAGGCCTCGAGGCGTTGCACTACGGTAGCCCGCGCGCTGAGGCGCGCGGCAAGAGCGTGACGGGCATTGGCCGCAGCCAATTCGACATAGCGCGCGCGGGCACCGCGGACCTGGCAGGTCAGGCGAACCTTGCGCCCGGCCTGGCTGTTGAACACTTCGTTCAACACATCAACGTCAGCCGGACAGTCGCTCAACACGACTTCAGCGGGGATTTCGTGGCGAGCCCGCGCCCCATCTGCTGCCAGATAGAATTGCGCCAGGAAAGCCGACAACAGTGTGGGCACATCCTCGGCACCAGCGCTGCGCGGAAAAAACGTCTTGTTGCCGAGGTTGCGACCCGCACGGACGAAAAACACCTGCACGCACCCGATCCCTGAGGCCGTATGCGCGGCAATGATATCGAGATCACGCGCCTCGGTGCTGATGTACTGCTTCTCCTGGATGCGTCGCAGCGCAGCGATCTGGTCGCGGTAACGCGCCGCCAGCTCGTAGTGCAACGCCTGAGCGGCGCTCTCCATGCGCCCGACCAACTCGTCGATAACCTGACTGCTCTTGCCCTCCAGGAACATTGCCACGTGACGTACGTCCTGGTCATAGCTCTGAACATCTACCAGCCCAACACAGGGTGCAGTGCAGCGCTTAATCTGGTACTGCAAACAGGGGCGGGAGCGGTTGCGGAAGAAGCTGTCCTCGCATTGACGCACGGGAAACACCTTCTGCAAGGTATTGAGCGTGTCACGCACGGCGCCGGCACTCGGATACGGCCCGAAATAGCGGCCCGGCTCCTGGCGTGAGCCGCGATAGAACCCCAGCCGCGGAAAATCCTGGTGACTGGACAGGTAGATGTAGGGGTAACTCTTGTCGTCCCGATACAGCACGTTGTAGCGCGGCTTGAGGGACTTGATCAGGTTATTTTCCAGCAGCAGCGCTTCGCTCTCGCTACCGGTCACAGTGACGTCAATGCCTGCTAGCTGGCCCAGCATGGCCGCCGTCTTCGCACTGGTCTGGCTCGCCTTGAAGTAGCTCGACACCCGTTTCTTGAGATTGGCCGCCTTGCCCACATAAATGACCTCGCCGTTCTGGCCCAGCATGCGGTAGACACCGGGACGGTGAGGGAGCGTTTTCAAGAAGCTCGCGGCATCGAACGATGGCGAGACTGAACCTTTCATAATCAATCCGTTACTTCAGTAACTTAACAATTTGCTGGAATACAGCGCGAAACATGTCTTCCGTCAAACGCCTGGTCTGGGTGTTGTAGCGACTGCAGTGGTAGGAGTCCACAAGTACCCGCTCGCCGGGCAGCCGGTGTTCGGCGCCGTGGCCAAAGGGAAAGTCCCTCAGCCGGCAACTCAGCGCGCGCACCACTGCCCCATGGGCAATGGTCCCCAGCGCTAGAACAACGGCCCCAGCCCGCAGTTGGTCAATCTCGCGCACCAAGTACTGATTGCAGGTGCGCACCTCGGCACCCGTGGGCTTGTTCTCGGGCGGCAGGCATTTGACCGCATTCGTGATGCGGCAATTCGACAACCTTAGACCGTCATCCAGCGAGGTCGCCTCACTCTGATTGCTAAAGCCAAATTCAAACAGGGTGCGGTATAACAAAATTCCCGCATAGTCTCCGGTGAACGGACGACCCGTCGCATTGGCGCCGTGCAGGCCTGGCGCAAGCCCCACAATCAACAAACCGGGCTTCTCAGCGCCAAAGGGCAGCACGGGCCGCGCATGGTAGTCGGGATGATGCCTACGGATGCCGGCCAGATGGCGGGCGAGCCGCTGACAATCCGTGCATTCCAGGAGATTCTCAGGCATGGGTTGGCGCATTGCGCGAAGTCGGCCGCCCGGGGATGGCCGCAGTTGCCGACGTCGCTCGGATAACGGGGAGCAGCGCGGGCAGAGGCGACAACGGGTTCATGAGGCCGCGGTTCCCGGATCCGAAGCCTGCTTGGTAGGAAACCTGCTCAGGACTGCGGGCCAGCCAGAAACTCAGTCTCGAACAAATCCCCGGCGGTGCCGACGCGCACCGATCGTACCCCGGGCATGCGCAACAGGATGTAACCGGCCATCATCACGGCCATATGCTGGTTCTCATTCTCCAGCGCGGTAAGCATCCGGTCAGCCGCAATCTGACAGCGCATCGTGGCGTTGGGCTTATCCACCCACTCTCTGCTCATTTGCCAGCCTTGGTCCATATCGTGGTCCATTTTGGCGAAAAACTCCTCGCCTTCACTCAGGACATAGTCTGGCACCTCGACAGGATAGGTTTGGTCATCAACGATCACATTGAGTATCATCTGAAAGTCCTTAAATAAGCGAAAGTTTTCCGCTGCTCCGCAGCTGAACATTGTAGTGCCACGGTCGGCACCGTCCAAGGCGAGATCTCACCATGCTTCTGACCATTCCGTCCCTGTTGAGCGCACCGCAACTAGAGCGCGTCCGTGAGCTGCTCGCCGACGCGCACTTCGTCGAGGGCAAACTTTCCGCCGGCGCGGCCGCGGAGCGGGTCAAAAACAACCAGGAGCTGGCCGGCGACGCCCGCGAGCTCAACGCCCTGAACGAGATTGTGATGGGTAACCTCACTCGCCACCCCACCTATTCGAAGGGTGTGTTGCCGCGACGCGTGGCAACCCCATTCTACGCTCGTTACAGTCCCGGCATGGGGTACGGCGCGCACATCGATGACCCCATCATGGGAAGTGGGGAACGCTACCGCTCGGATGTGTCGATCACCGTGTTCCTGAATGACACCAGCGACTACGACGGCGGCGAATTGGTGATTGCCACGAGCATCGGTGAGCACACCGTCAAACTGCCCGCTGGGCACGCCGTCCTGTACCCGTCATCCACTCTGCATCGCGTGGCGGAAGTCACTCGCGGCGAACGTCTCGTGGCCGTCACCTGGGCCCAGAGTATGGTGCGCGACCCGGCGCAGCGTGAAGTGCTCTACGAACTTGGGTTAGCCCGTGAACGTATGCTGCGCAAGCGCCCTGACGCGCCCGAGACCGCCAAGGTGGATCTGGCCTATGTGAACCTGGTGCGCATGTGGGCCGACGTCTAGGTGCCTGAAATGAACAGGGCCGCACGAGGCGGCCCTGTTCGAATGGCAGGCGTGAACGCCAAGGTCGATGCCGTTTAGGCCTTCGACCCCTTATCGGCGTGGGCCAAGTCCACAACTTTCATGGCCGCGTCGCGATATTGCTGGCGATAACCGTCCAGGGTGTGCCCGGACTCCGGGGAGTAGTAGTCTTGCGGATCAAGACCTTCGCCCTGTTCATGCTCAAAATCCATGAACTTCTGCTGCATCTCGAGCATCTTCTTGATCAACTCTTGCTTCTCGCTCATGTTCTCTTTCCTCTCAGACGCAATCTAAATCAGGTGCCCACTCCCGCAGCGAGCCGCCGCACTCTAGCACGCAGCCGCGCGGAGCAGGTATATCCAATATGGACTATACGGGTATGCCTCTAAATCAATAGCCACCTTTGCGCCGGCTCTCGGGTAGACCTGCGATGCGCCCTGCCTGCTTTGAGGGGTTGCCGGGAAACAGGTCAAACAAGTCCTTGTTGCTGAGCTTCTCGCCCCACAAGCTCCCCATCGACTTGATCATTTCCCGGTTGTTGGGCTGATGTTCATTGTTGTCAAAAAACTCCTCACGCAGGTAGTTGATGACGTCCCAGTGTTTCTGCGTCATCTCAATGCCTTCGTCTGCTGCAATAACCTTCGCCACGTCTTCGTTCCAATCCTGCATGTTGGCCAAGTACCCATTGGCGTCGGTTTCGATGACTTTGCCGTCTAATTCCAGCGTCATTTTCTACTCTCCCTTCAATAGGTTATACGGACAATATAACAAACAACCTTAGGAAATAAACCCCTCTCAGGTCTGCTCGGCCTGCTCGTTCACTGCCTTAATACCCTTGTGGGGAATGAATAGACCGCAGCCGAACTTGCGCCCGCCACCGAGGCCATGCTCTTGCAGGCGCACGGATTCCTCTAACTCGAGGTCGGCGACCATGAGACTGCGCGTGAAGACGCGGCCATGGGGCGCATTCAACACATGGGCTTTGCCCGACATCATCTTCCTCACTGTGATGTCGAGCTCACGCAGCGCCGTGGCGGCCTGGTGTAAGAAGTCCTCTTCACTCTCGCCTTCGGCGGCCAATACATAACGGGCGAACAAGATCGAGGAGCTACTCAGTGGCTTCACGCTGGTGCTGCCGACGGTGAGCGGATGGCCACCAATATCAAGCCGCTGCCCCGTCAACCCCTCGGCCTCCGGCAGCCTGTCTTTGGGCAGTCGCAGCGTCATCTTGGTTCGGCGAGAAATGTGCAGTACCTCGTTCGCCGTATCCTGCGGACGGTACCAACCGTTGCCGGATTCGGCCACATGAATGAGGTGAATGCCGGCGCGCGCGTCATCCTCGAGCCAAGGCAGCGCGGCCTGCAGCGCGGTGGACAATGCACCCGCATGATCAACGGGCAAGGTCCGACCGCTGATCGCATAGACCACGTCAACGATATCGTCGCGCACTTGCGGCGCTTTCGGACGCTGTTGCTCTTCCTGCCAGTACATCTCACGCACCTCTTGCGGGCTTAGCGCCGCGCGCCGGTGAAGGCCGCCTCGAGGCGTTCCTCCCAATTCTCCGGTGTGTCAGCAAAGGGCGGGCGAACATCCATGCGAAAAAACATCTCACCCTGCTCCGCCCGGGTCCGAACCGCCTCAGTCAGCTCTTCGAACGAGGCCAGGTCGTGGTCTTGCAGCAGCACCTCACTCAACCAGAGCATCGTCCCAATCCATTACCTGTTGTTGCGCGCATTCTGTGCCTCGGATGCGATCAAAGTAGCGCGCACGATACAATAAACGCCGATGACCATGCTGCGGATCGTCCTCAAACCCGGTCCGGTTGTGGAGCACGTTGTTGCAGATGATGCCCTGGCCGGGTCGCAACCGGTGTCGGAGTACGTAACCCCGCTCGTCTGAGAGTATCGCCGTCAGACGCTCGCGTGCCGCGGCGACCAGCTCGCCGTCCTTCCAGACGATGTTGCGGGCCCGTGCCGAATATCGCATATGGAGGCTCGCCGACGCCGGATCAAGGGAAAATACGGGACCCGTCTGCGCCGCCCGCAACTCGACACCGCCCTCGACGTTGGCGGGGATCGTCATGACGTCGGGCTCCATCAGAGCCGCTACGTAGCGCGGATCCTCGTCGCGCAGCAGGATGTAGGCCACTTCATGGTCCAGCAGTGCGCTCTCGCCGCCGCGGGCTGCATCACTGACGCAATGCATCACGATGGCTCGGATCTGGCGCGTGGTCGGATTGTAGTAGCCGTCGGTATGCCAGCTCAGGCGCTGGTTGGTATAAGGAATGTACTCGCCGCGCCGACCCTCGGCGATGACCTGCAGCGCACTGACGGCATCCTCATCGGCGTAGAGATTGCTGTCCAGACGCTCCAAACCGAACTGGCGCCCCAGCGCCCGGACCATGTCCTTACTGGCGCGTGCCGGCTCTGCCAGCTCATAGATGACCATATTGCAACGCAACAACCGGTCGAGGATCGCCGTTCGCTCCGCCATCGACAGCTCGGCGGGATTGTCCAGGCGCACGACCAGCGCCGTGCTCTCTGTTGGGTAGCAGGCGAGCTTCCTGGCCCGCCAAGCCCGATACGCGGCCTCGTCGTTGAGGTCGAACGGGTCGCCGTGGCGGTGCCTGGATTGAGCTGGGATGCGATGAGTGTCGGACACGGTCACACAGATCCTCGGTCACGGGGTTACCCACCCCTTGCTGGCCGCATTCTAGTATCATGGCGCAATGACTTCGAGCCCGAAAGGGCTCTCGCACGCCCACTGCTGTAAATTTTCAAACTTCAACTGCATTCTCCGGGTTAAAACCACGGGCGTACCCGCTGGACCGACAGGAACGTCCGTCCCTCTGACCTCCTCGAACTCTTTCTGATTTCACGAGGTCGTCAAGGATGAATTTGATAATCCCTGGCCGGGGTGTAATATTTTATTAGACTTCGCGAGTTCACGAGATTCCATTAATGGGAGGAAGTTTGATGATGAAGGTTAAGAGGA
>Ga0209536_100001405_pt1 | contig 40128 bp, 41 predicted proteins | sample DeeMarSeWOR28_12_FD_187461 | JGI IMG/M metagenome (GOLD analysis project Ga0209536, IMG submission 187461) | Marine sediment microbial communities from White Oak River estuary, North Carolina - WOR-2-8_12 (SPAdes) (version 2) | ecosystem: Environmental > Aquatic > Marine > Intertidal zone >... | reverse complement strand
GCAGCTTATGGGTCAGCGATAGCAAAAGACGTGGATACGCTGCGCCATTTCCGTGACGACTACCTTTTGACCAACAAACCGGGACAGAAATTCACCGAGTTGTATTATGAGTACAGCCCGCCGCTGGCTGACGAGATACGTAAAAGCGAATCGCTGAAAGAGCTGGTGCGTGCAAGCCTGATTCCACTAGTGAGCGTAAGCCGGTTGCTGACGGACGACGAAACAACTGACAAATAGATTTTCCAGTGATAAAAAATATAAAGCCGCGGCGACCCCTCACCGCGGCTTTTTTGTTGCTCAGGAAAACCTAGGCCGCGCTGCGGGAACGCATCGCGCCCTTTGCCGACGAAGCAATGGCGCGCTCGGCAATGGCGGCTAGATCAACACGAAGCTGTAAGCCACCTACCGCCCGATTGACCGAACGTGAGGCGAGCAGCGGCCAGTTTTCGGTACGGTCCATGTAAATCTGTGCGGCAAAAATCGCCTCGCTGGCACGCGAACTGAAGTCCTTATATTTTGTGTCGACGCGATCGGGATTTTCCTGCCCAGTCCCTGGTGTTTTTGGTTCGGCTGATGCGCTGCTGGTTTCTTTTGCAATTTTGCCGAGTTGTGCAAACATTTTTCCGGCTGCTTCGGCGCTACGATCGCTGCCACTGATCCAGTCATCGGCCCAGCACTTAAACACTGGATTGCCATAGACCTCCTGGATTGTCATCAGGGCAAAGACAATCTTCTGATCGGTGGTCACTGAGGGGACAGTAGTTTCGCGCACCACCACATTGGTACTGGAGCCGATTTCATCCAGGTCATTGCGGCCGATTTCAAGCTCGAGCATTTTCTGGTGATCTATCTGCGCATGCCACGGATTCAGCATGATCGCGACTAACGGTGAATCGCCAAGTTCCTCGGCATTTCTTGTTAAGACATTCTCTTCGGTATTTGACGCAAGAATACTCTGACCCGGGCAGACATGACTGCCGCGCCAGGTATGGTTTTCAGCGTTAGTCAGTAAATACCGTGTCATGGTTTGCGCTCCTCGGGGGGTTTAAGCAAGCTTTGTGATTTTTGGTGTTTGCCTAACCCTAAATTTAGTTGTGCCCGCCTTATTTACCAGCGAAGTGTGCATATTCCACAGCGCTCAGCGGTGGCGAATCTGCACGGCATTTTAGAAATAGTTGGTTTGACGCCCGTGACTCGTGGTATTTGGTTCTGGGCCATCGGGCTGTTATAAATGTGAAAAGTTAACATTCCTAAACATTATTCACCGAATCCTGAAGATGCCACTAAACGACGAACAACTGCTGCGATACAGTCGCCAGATTATGCTGCCGAACGTCGACGTCGCAGGCCAGGAGCGACTCCTGACCGCTCGCGTACTGCTGGTAGGCATTGGCGGTCTTGGCGCGCCCGTGGCAATGTACCTGGCGGCGAGTGGTGTTGGTCATCTGGTACTGGCTGATGACGACAGCGTCGAACTTTCCAATCTGCAGCGCCAAATCATTCACGATAACGACTCTCTTGGCATGACCAAGGTTGCGTCAGCCGCCAAACGGCTTTCCAGGCTTAATCCCGAGATTGCTATTTCTACCATTGACCACCGACCGTCCCGCGATGAGCTTTACGAACAAATACGCCTGGCGGATGCGGTGGTTGATGCCACCGATAACTTTGAAACACGTTTCTTGCTGAACGAGATCTGCGTGCAGGAACACACGCCCCTCATCTCCGGCGCGGCGATCCGGACTGAAGGCCAGGTAGCGGTGTTCCTGCCGGGTGACGATCAGCCCTGCTACCGCTGCCTGTATCACGAAGGCCCGGAGGTCGAGGAGACCTGCTCGGAGAACGGGGTGTTGTCACCACTGGTTGGCATCATTGGCAGTATCCAGGCGATGGAGACAGTGAAAGTATTGCTCGCTATTGGTAAGACACTGACGGGACGACTGCTGGTACTGGACGCACTGGAAATGGAGTGGCGAACAATCAAACTGAAGAAAGATCCCGCCTGCCCTGTCTGCAGTCACTCCTCGGTTAAAAAATAGGCCATACTTTATTTAATGATCTGGAATAGCCGGAGAACACAATGGAAATCAGTTCAATAATTTTCTGGGCCGTATTGATCGGGCTCGGCCTGTATGTCGTCGCGACTTATAACAGCCTGGTCCGACTGAAACACGATGTCTCCCGTGCCTGGTCCAACATCGATGTACTAATGAAACAACGCCATGACGAACTGCCAAAGCTGGTGGAAACCTGCAAGCAGTACATGCAATATGAAAAGGATGTGCTCGAGCGTGTGGTCAAGGCGCGTGCCTCGGTCGCGGAAGCGCGAATGGCGGGCGACGTGGGAGCACTCGGTGCCGCTGAAACCGAAATGCGCATCGGTCTTGGCAACCTGTTCGCGGTGGCGGAAAACTACCCGGAGCTAAAGGCCAACGAGACTTTCCAGCACCTGCAGCAGCGCATTTCCACCCTGGAGACCCAGATCTCCGATCGCCGCGAGTTCTATAACAACTCGGTAAACGCCAATAACGTCCGCGTCGAACAGTTTCCCGATTTGATCGTTGCCAGGTTATTTGGCTTCGGTCTGCGCGACCTGCTGGAATTTTCTGAATCCGAAAAGGCAGATGTGAACGTAAAAGAGCTGTTTAACAGCTAGCGCGGTATCGGTAAGTAACAGCGCATTATTATTCGAATATGGCGCTGCGCAGGATGGACCATTGATCGTCCCAGCCAGTCAGCATCGGCTCGCGGAATCCACTGCGAACAAACTGGGCCAGTCGTCCCTCGACAAACGCCATCAACAGGCGTGTACTCTCGGTCGGCGATTGCGCCGATCCCGAATGCAGCTTGGCTTCACGAAGAATCTGTTTCAGCTGGGTATCGAGTCGATCGAAAAACTGGCCGATTCGCTTCTGCAGTTGTTCAGTCTCCCCCACCAAAACATCACCGTGTAGCAGGCGAGAGATGCCCGGGTTGCGATCGGCAAATCCCAGCACCAGGGTCACGATCGCGTAGACACGCGCGTCGGCCTCACGGGAATCTTCCAGGATTCGGGTAATGCGGGGAAAGATGGTTTCTTCGATGAACTCGATGAGCGCCTCGAACATCTGCGCCTTGCCCGGAAAATGTCGGTACAGCGCTGCTTCCGAGACGCCAACTTCACGCGCAAGATGCGCCGTCGTTATATGCTTGCCCTGGGTTTGCTCCAGTAAGCGCGCCAGCGTTTCCAGAATCTCCTGCTTGCGATCACTGCTGCTTTGTCGGGCCACGACAGAATCCCCGGTGGGTCAGGCGTTAATCAGCGTACCGACACCAAGATCAGTGAAGATCTCCAGCAGCAGTGCATGCGGCACACGTCCGTCGATGATGTGCGCCGAGCGAACGCCACTCTTCACCGCATCCAGCGCGCACGCCACCTTGGGTAACATGCCGCCCTTGATCACACCATCGGCAACCAGCTTGTCGACATCTTTCGCCGACAGCCCGGTGAGTAGCTTGCCATCATCATCAAGCACGCCTGCGGTGTTGGTCAGCAGGATGAGTTTCTCTGCGCCGAGAGTAATTGCCAGCTTGCCGGCGACGGTGTCAGCGTTAATGTTGTATGCCTGTCCGTCCGATCCGACACCGATGGGCGCCACGACCGGGATAAAATCGCGGGTATCAAGCAAGGCCACCAGCTCGGGATCAATTGACTCCACTTCACCGACATGTCCGATATCGACGAGCTCGCTCGGCATGTTGCTGCTTTCGGCTGACTGTAGCTTGAGTTTGCGCGCACGTATCAGCCCGCCGTCCTTGCCGGACAGCCCCACGGCCTTGCCGCCATGCTGATTAATCAGGCTGACAATTTCCTTGTTGACCAGACCGCCGAGCACCATCTCCACCACGTCCATGGTTTCGCTATCGGTAACACGCATGCCCTGGATAAACTTGCTCTCCTTGCCCATACGCTCGAGTAACTTGCCGATTTGCGGCCCGCCGCCATGCACCACTACCGGGTTCATACCCACGAGTTTCATCAACACGACATCGCGCGCAAAGCCACGTTTAAGGTCTTCGTCGACCATGGCGTTGCCGCCGTACTTGATGACAACGGTCTTGTCCTGAAAGCGCTGAATATACGGTAAGGCCTCGGCCAGTATATGCGCGCGTTCGGCTGCAGTTTTGGGTGAGAGTGACACGCTAAGTTGCCTTGTCGTTATCGTTACGCAGACATTACCGCAAGCAGGCAGCAATGTCAGCAGGGCCCGGAAACGACAAAAGGGCCGTGAGGCCCTTTTGTGAGTGAATCAGTGCGCGGTGTTAGCCGACATCAACACTGATACGCTTTGGCTTGATTTCCTCTGCCTTGGGCAGTGTGATCTCAACGACACCATCTTTGTAGGCCGCCTTGATCTTGCTCTCATCAACATCAGCACCCAGGCGCAAGCTGCGCATGTACTTGCCGTAGCGACGCTCCTGGCGAATGACGCGCTCGCCTTCCTTTTCCTCGGACTCGCTCCGGGTTTCGGCAGAAACCATCAACACACCGTTTTCATAGGTGACATTGACGTCTTCCTTTTTTACGCCCGGAATTTCAGCGCGGACGGTAAAGTGATCGTCATTCTCGCTAACATCGACGGCAGGGATCAGATCATGACCGCCATTGTTTTCTTCCAGGATACGCATCGGACGGAAAAAGCCCTCAAACATTTGCTCGAAGTCGTCATCCAGCCAACCGCGACGACGACTGCGTGGTGCACGTGTGATTTCTCGCATAATAGTCATCTCCTTTGCTTACGATTCAATTAGATTGCCGCCGGCGATTTCGGGCCGGTTTGGCACAACAACTCTGCATGAAACAGAAAATGGGTATGCCAAACAGGAATTCAAGTGATCCGTGAAAAAATTTCACTAGAGGATATAGCGCGCCAGGTCCTCGTCCTGGGCAAGCCCACCCAGGTGGTCGTTGACGTACTCCGCCGTGATCTCGACGGTCTCGCCGCCATGGTCGGCCGCCTCGAACGAGATTGTCTCCAGCAGACGCTCCATCACCGTGTGTAGCCGGCGCGCGCCGATATTTTCCGTGGTCTCGTTCACCTGCCAGGCGACTTCGGCAATGCGCCTCACGCCGTCTTCACTGAATCGCAGGGTCAGGCCCTCGGCGGCCAGCAGCGCCTCGTACTGCTCGGTCAGGGAGGCATCGGGCTCGGTCAGGATACGAACGAACTCTTCCACTGAAAGCGCCCCGAGTTCGACCCGGATCGGCAGGCGCCCCTGTAGCTCCGGCACCAGATCCGAAGGCCGACTCAGGTGGAACGCGCCGGAGGCAATAAACAGGATATGGTCCGTTTTGATCATGCCGTACTTGGTCGACACGGTGGAGCCCTCAACCAGTGGCAACAGGTCCCGTTGCACCCCTTCACGCGAGACATCCGGACCCTGCCCCTCGGAGCGCGCCGCGATCTTGTCGATTTCATCCAGAAAGACGATACCGTTCTGCTCGACACGCTCGAGTGCCGCGACCTTGATATCTTCATCGTTGACCAGGCGCGCGGCTTCCTCTTCTACCAGCACCTTGCGCGCCTCGCCGATTTTCATCTTGCGCTTGCGCGTCCTCTCGCCGCCCATGTTCTGGAACATGCTTTGCAGCTGTTCGGTCATCTCTTCCATGCCCGGCGGTGTGACGATCTCCACGCCCATGGGTGACGCCTTGATTTCAATCTCGATCTCCTTGTCGTCGAGATCACCCTCGCGCAGCTTTTTCCGGAAGCGCTGACGGGCCGCGCCATCATCGCTGTGGCTCTCGGGTGTTGCGCCAACGGCAAAACCGATTTCGCGGGCGGGCGGCAGGAGGATATCGAGAATCCGGTCCTCAGCCTGGTCTTCGGCTCGTTGCCGAACCTTGTCCATGGCCTCGACGCGCATCATCTTGATAGCGGAATCCGCCAGATCCCGAATGATGGAATCGACCTCGCGACCGACATAGCCGACCTCGGTAAACTTGGTCACCTCGACCTTGATAAACGGCGCCTTTGCCAGTTTCGCCAGCCGCCGTGCAATCTCTGTCTTGCCGACGCCGGTTGGGCCAATCATCAGTATGTTTTTTGGCGTGATCTCGTTTCGCAGCTCGGCATCTGCCACCTGGGACCGGCGCCAGCGATTACGCAAGGCAATGGCCACCGCGCGTTTGGCGTCGGCCTGTCCGACGATATGTTTATCCAGTTCCTGGACAATTTCCCGGGGGGTCATTTCCGACATGGCGACTAAAGCTCCAGCTCTTCGATAGTACGGTTGTGATTGGTATAGATGCAGATGTCGGCGGCAATTTCCAGGCCCTGTTCGACAATCTGCCGGGCATCCAGCTCGGTGTGAGCGAGCAGCGCTCGCGCCGCTGCCTGTGCGTAGGCACCGCCGGAACCGATGGCTATCAAGCCTTGCTCCGGTTCGATAACGTCACCGTTGCCCGAGATGATCAGCGATGCGGTTTTGTCGGCAACCGCCAGCAGTGCCTCCAGTTGTCTCAGGCTGCGCTCGGTGCGCCAGTCCTTCGCCAGCTCGACGGCGGCGCGGGTGAGATTGCCCTGGTGCTTTTCCAGTTTGCCTTCAAAGCGCTCAAACAGGGTAAAGGCATCAGCAGTAGCCCCGGCAAAGCCGGCAATGACCTGGTCCTTGTAAAGCCGGCGCACCTTTCGGGCATTGCCCTTCATAATGGTATTGCCCATGGACACCTGTCCGTCGCCACCAATGACAACCTTGTTGCCTTTGCGTACCGATAATATGGTCGTACCGTGATATTGCTCCACGCGTCGCTCCTGATAAATCGATCGTAAGAATTCACTATTGGGGCAGACCGGGAGTTCTTAAAGGCGCCCCGGACGCCGGGTGGAACCCGGAATTCAGTCCCTAAACCCGATTCTCGCTGGTCCGCAGTATGCCTGCCTCGCCCTCGCTCCTGCCGATGATGACCGCACCGCATGAATCGCTGAAAACATTAACGCTGGTACGACACATATCGAGGATCCGATCCACCGCCAGGATCAGACCGATACCCTCGGCTGGCAGGCCGATAGCGCCCAGAATAACGACGATTGCCACCAGGCTGGCCGCCGGGATGCCGGCTACACCTATGGAAGTGAGCAACGCGACCAGCACAATCGTAAACTGGGTAGCGAAACTCAGCTCGAGGCCATAGGCCTGGGCGATGAATATTGCGGCAACGCATTCATATAGTGCCGTGCCGTCCATGTTAACGGTGGCACCGAGCGGCAGGACAAAACTGCTGGTTCGATTGGAAACGCCGGCGTTCTTCTCGACGCAATCCATGGTCAGTGGCAGGGTTGCCGACGACGATGCGGTTGAGAACGCGGTCAACAATGCCGGAGCCATCGCCCGGTAATGGCGGATCGGGTTTACCTGGCCGACGATACGCAACAGCAGCGGCATGGTAACGAAGACATGCACGCCCAGGGCCGCGAGCACGGTAAACATAAACACCGCCAGTGGCTGGAATGCGGAAAATCCGGTGCTGGCAACCACCTTGGCCACCAGGGCAAAGACACCGATGGGGGCAAACTTCATCACCCAGTCGGTGATCAGCATCATTACCTCGAACACGCCCTGCCAGAAGTTCTGCATGGTATCGACATACCGGTCATGAATACGCGTCATGAAGAATCCGAACAGGATGCTGAAAAATATCAGTCCCAGTAGCTGGCCATTGGCAGCCGCGGCAACCACATTGGTCGGGATCATACGCAGAAAGACATCAACCACATCGGCCGCGCCCCTGCCCTCGGTCCGGGTCAGCATCTCGCCGGTATCGGCACTGAGACCAATCACACTCTTCGCAGGCTCACCGTCGACAATACCCGGTTGAAACAGGTTGACCAGCGCCAGTCCAACCAGAATTGCCAGCAAGCTGGTCAACAAATAATAGGAAATTGTTTTCAGGCCCAGGCGACTGAATCCCTCCGCCTGACTGGCACCGGCCATGCCGGTAATGATGGATGACACCACCAACGGGACAATGAGCATCTTCAGCGCGTTGAGAAACAGGGTGCCGACAAAAACGTATACCGCAAAAATGTTTACGCCAAAGAGCGTTGCTCCAGTCCCCGTTAGCTTTCCGGCAATAACGGCCAGTAACAGGGCGATCGCGATCTGCCAATGGAGTTTGAGTTTGGGCATAACGACTGCATCCTTCCCGAGAGGGTTTTATTGTTATTCGTCAGTACGTGGCAAGCCATTCTACCGAAAAATCGGTAGCACAGGAGGGACGCGTCGCTCAGGCTCTTTGCGTTGCGGTAATTCGCTGATTCACAGAGGGAATGCGCAAGACCAGCAGTATCGCGAGAACGAAACCATAAGCCAGGGGCAGGCGAATATCCGACTTCACCAGCCACAGGTAATGCAGCACGCCTGCACTGGCGATGATGTAGACCAGCCGATGCAGGCGTCGCCAGCGTTTCCCGCCGAGCCGCTTGACCATGGCATTGGTTGACGTTAACGCCAGTGGAATCAGCAAGACGAAGGCAGTAAAACCAACAGTGATATAGGGCCGCTTGGCAATGTCCTTCCAGACTTCGGACAGGTCAAAGAACTGATCAAGCCAGATGTAGGTGGTGAAATGCAGAAAGGCATAAAAAAAGGCAAACAGTCCGAGCATACGCCGCAACCGCAATAGCCAGTGCCAGCCGCTGATTTTACGAAGCGGCGTGATGGCGAGTGTCAGCAACAGAAAATTGAGTATCCAGTCACCGGTGCGGTGAGTAATGGCCTCGACCGGATTTGGTGACAACCTGCCCTGAACACCGTCCCAGACAAGCCATGCCAGCGGCACCAGCGCGGCCAGAAACAGGAAGACTTTTACCAGCAGTATCTGTCGCGATGTTGCTTGCGCCATGCGCCTAGTAATTCTTTTTCAGATCCATACCACGATACAGATGTGCCACCTGTTCGCCGTAACCATTGAACATCAACGTCGGACGCTTGGGCGCAAAGAAACTGCCATCTCCCAGGCGGCGTTCGCGTGCCTGGCTCCAGCGCGGATGGTCCACTTCCGGATTGACGTTGGAATAGAAACCGTATTCATGAGGTGCGGACAGATTCCATGTCGTAGGTGGCTGCGACTCGACGAAGCGGATCTTGACAATGGACTTGATCGATTTGAATCCGTATTTCCATGGCACCACCAGGCGAACCGGGGCACCGTTCTGGTTTGGCAGAACTTCGCCATAAAGGCCCACTGCCAACAACGGCAACGGGTTCAGCGCCTCGTCCAAGCGCAGGCCCTCGACATACGGCCATTGCAGCCCGCCACCGAGAAAGCCTCGCTGTCCCGGCATCCGCTTCGGGTCATGTAGCGTGACAAACTGGACATACCTCGCCTTTGATGTGGGCTGCAGCCGCTTGATGACATCGGCCAGTGGCACACCAACCCAGGGGATTACCATCGACCACGCCTCGACACAGCGAAGTCGGTATACCCGCTCTTCCAGTGTATGCGGTTTGATAATGTCATCGAGATCGAAGGTGCCGGTCTTTCTGGCATGACCTTCGACAGTGATTGTCCACGGTCGGGGCTTGAACTCCGTGGCATTGCGCGCAGGATCGGCCTTGCCGGTGCCGAACTCGTAAAAATTATTGTAGGTGGTGACGTCTTGATAAGGCGTCAGCGACTCGTCCAGCTGATACTTCTTGCTTTTTACATACTGCAGTTTCTGTGCCGCTGCCTCGACACGTGCGCTCAGTAGCCCGGGGATGGCGGCGCTGGCCGAGACAATACCGGCCGCCTTCAGAAATTCCCTCCGCTTCAGATAGACAGCCTTGTCGGTAATCTCGGAACTCTTGATGTCACTCGCACGCTTGATGATCAATGCCTTCTCCTGGCCGATGGGTCGCTACACTAGGTAATTATAGGTATAGCGATGTGACCCTGCCACGCGGCGGAAGTTCCTGTGCGCCGGGCACATAAAAAAGCCGGTGACAGTAATCTGTCACCGGCGTTGGACTTCAATACGCTGATTCTTAAGTTGGCTAGCGGCCTGCTTTCAATGCCGCGATGCGTTCGTCGAGCGGCGGGTGTGACATGAACAGGCGCTTCAGGCCTCCGCCAATGCCGCCAGAGATGCCAAAGGCAGCCATCTGGTCCGGCAGATGCGGCTGAGTAACACCTTGCTTCAGGCGCTCCAGTGCGGCGACCATTTTTTCCCGTCCGGCCAGACGCGCGCCACCGGCATCGGCGCGAAATTCACGCTGGCGACTGAACCACATGACAATCATGCTGGCGAGGATTCCGAGAATAATTTCGGCGACAATCGCCGTGATCCAGAATGCCGGGCCGTGACCACGCTCGGTCTTGAACACGACGCGATCTACGGTATGGCCAATGACGCGCGACAAGACAATGACGAAGGTATTCACCACGCCCTGAATCAGGGCCAGCGTCACCATGTCACCATTGGCAACGTGGCTGATCTCGTGACCCAGGACTGCCTCTGCCTCATCCCGGGACATGGACCGCAGCAGGCCGGTACTGACTGCTACCAGCGAATTGTTGCGACTCGGGCCAGTGGCGAACGCGTTGACATCCGGCGCGTCGTAAATCGCGACCTCCGGCATCTTGATGCCGGCCTGGCTCGCCTGGCGTCGCACGGTATCGACCAGCCATGCCTCTGTCTCGTTCGCCGGGCGTTCGATAACGTGCGCTCCGGTAAGCCGCTTGGCGGTCCACTTGGAAATAACCAGGGAAATAAGTGAACCACCAAAACCGAACACTGCCGCGAACAGCAGCAAGGATCTCATGTCCAGGTCAATGCCCTGGGCATCCAGATAGCCGGTGAATCCCAGCAAACTCAGGGTAATGCTCAGGACAACAAGTATTGCGATATTGGTTACCAGGAACAGAAAAATTCGTTTCATTATTATCCCCGTTAAATAGTGGTTGCCGGCGCCACGCTATTCAGCCCTCGATGCTGGCGCCAGCAAAGACAATGGGCGCTGCCGCCGGAAAATTCAATATAGCGAAAATCACCTTAATTCTATGCGCCGACGCAACGAAATCGAGGTTCTGGCAGCCCGTCGCCCGATGTGCTTTTCTGTAATATACAGGTAGCCAACAAACCCTGGTGGATTGAACTTGCCGGGGCTAAACGCGCAGGAAATCCATGCCAGCAGATCCGACCAATATCGCTCAAGCATCCGCCCCCGGAGCGACGGACCGGCAGCAGAAGGAATCGCTGGATTCAATGAACTCGATTTTTTATATCGAGGATCAGGCAATTTTGGACGATGAACAGCTCAGCACCCGCCTCGGCTGACGGTCGGATTATGCGGAAATTCGATTTTCTCGTAATTGGAAGCGGGCCAGCGGGCCAGCGCGCCGCCATCCAGGCGGCCAAACTGGGCAAGCGTGTAGCCCTGGTGGAACGGGGCGCGCAGGTCGGTGGTGTAACGGTACATACCGGCACCATCCCCAGCAAGACCCTGCGTGAGGCAATCCTCTATCTCACCGGTTGGCGCCAGCGCGGTATCTATGGACGCGACTATCGGGTCAAACAATCTATCACCGCCGAAGACCTCGCCCGACGCCTGCAGTTCACCATCCAGCATGAAGTGCGTGTGATCGAGGATCAGTTACAACGAAATGGCGTCGTCATCGTCCATGGCGAAGCAAGCTTTGCCGATGCGCACACCCTCGAGGTGAGCGGCCCGGCCGGCGCCACAACGCGTTATCGTGCAGAGAGGATTTTTCTTGCTACCGGCACCCGCCCACGGCGCCCGGAAAATATCCCGTTTGACGACACCAGCATCATCGATAGTGACGGGATTCTCAATCTGAAACGCATTCCGGAAAGTATTGTCATTTATGGCGCCGGTGTTATCGGGGTCGAGTACGCCTCGATGTTCAACGCACTGGATGTGGAAGTGACCCTGGTCAATGAACATGACCAGATCCTGCCGTTCATCGACAAAGACGTGATGCACGAGTTTTCGCAGCACCTGGGTAAGAGCGGCATGCGCCTGTCGCCCGGGGAAAAACTAGCAGGCGTTGAACGTGACGATCAAGGCAGAGTGACCGTGCATTACACTTCCGGCAACAGCGACCGGGCCGATGTGTTTCTGTTCACTGCCGGGCGCATCGGCTGCACATCGACCATGCAACTGGAAAAAGCGGGCCTGACTGCCACCGATCGCCACCAGCTGGTAGTCAACGACAACTATCAAACCGAGGTACCGCACATTTACGCTGGCGGGGATCTCATCGGTTTCCCCAGCCTCGCCTCGACTTCAATGGAACAGGGGCGCATTGCTGCGTGTCACGCGTTTAAAGAATCCTGCAACCGGGCGCCGGCCCATTTTCCCTATGGCATCTACTCAGTCCCGGAGATCAGCATGATCGGTCGCAGCGAACAGGAACTGGAAAAGGACGGCATTGCCTACCACCGCGGAATTGCCCGCTTTCGAGAGACTGCCCGTGGCCAGATTATGGGAATCGAGGAGGGCCTGCTGAAACTACTGGTGGCGCAGGAGGATCACCGCGTCCTCGGCGTCCACATTGTTGGCGAAGGCGCCACCGAACTGATTCACATCGGACAGGCGGTGATGATGCTTGATGGATCGCTAGATTACTTTGTCGAGAATGCGTTCAATTATCCGACACTTGCCGAAACCTACAAGATCGCAGCGCTCAACATCTGGAATCACATTCGTTAAGCCGTCGCCAGTGTGTGTGTTTCAATCAACGGTTTGATATTAATCCGCAACGCCGAAAAAGACTGGCGTAGCGCCGCGGTCACTTCTTCCGTGGAACTGGCATTGGAAAAAATAAAACCAAGGTAGGTCGAGGCCTCGGGTAACGGCAGCACCCGCTCGCCTTTGTGCGCCGTAATTTCTATTGAATCGATTCCCGGCACCGCGATCGCGGTCTCCAGTCCTTCAACACCGGCAAATATGCCAGCAGAGGTGACAGGCAGCATCATGACCCCACTTGCGCCCGCCGCCGCCGGCGCCGGATCGATTGGCAGTCCAACGGCATGGCGCAGGATCAGCTCTTCCAGCGTCATCCCGAGTGCATGGCGCAAGGTGCGCCCGCAAAGGCCACCGATACTTCTCGGGGCCACCTCTAGCAACGTTACCCTATTGCCGTCAAAGCGTGCTTCGGCATGGACTGGCCCTTCCAGCACGCCGGCTTGCCGACAGGCCAATTCAACCTGTCGCAAAAATTCCTGCTGGACTTTCGTGGGCGAACTCGACGGCAAAACATAAATCGTTTCCGCGAAGCAGGGCCCTTCCAGCGGATCCGGCTTGTCGAACAGCGCTAGGGTATACAGGCGTCCATTCACCATCAGGCCTTCCAATGCGTGTTCGGTTCCGGGGAGATACTGCTCCACCAGGATCGATGAGTTGGCGCCCGTTTTTTCGCTGCGCAATATGGCGCTGACACGAGATACTGCCTGCGCAAACTGACCCGGTGTGTTCACGCGGAGCACGCCACGACTGCCCGAAAGTCGTGACGGTTTGACCACGCATGGGAAATCAAACGGCAACGTCATGGCGTAGGGATCTATTGCCTCTGGTATTGCCACTACCCGGGGCGCAGGCAAGCCGTTCTGCTGCTGTAGCTGACGAAACCGGTATTTGTCACGCAGCGTGGCCACCGCATCGGGAGAATTGGCCGACAAGCCCAGCGCCGCGTTGATTGCGGCAGCGACTTCAATTCCCTGATCGTCTACGCCCACCACCGCCATTGGCAGCGAATCGGCAAGCTCCTCCTGGACCATGCGGGCAGCTCGATCCGGGCTATCAAACGGCAAGGCGAGTATTGGCTTGAGGCCCCAGTAGTCCGCAAGCTGGTGGCACTGGTTTCTCGCCTGGATAACATCTATGCCGAGCTTGCTTGCCGCGGCCAGGAAATCATCATTGCGGTAACTGTCTTTCGGCAACAACAGTATCAGCCGCGGTGCCAGCTTTTTTTCACCCGGGCTGTTCATATTTCTTCAGCAGAATGCCGTCATCGCCACAGCAGCTGGCCGCACACTTTTTCACCGCATGAAGGTCGTCGACTTCGCCCGTAAGGTATTGTGCCACAGGGAGATTCGTTTGCGCACAATCACAACCCTTGTCGTCATAGACATAGACATTACGTAATCCCTCTTCGCGGGCCACGGCCTCTGCTGCATGCATGATCGCGGCAGGCGTCGCCGGTATGTTACTGAGTTTGAACGCTGGAAAGAAACGCGTGATATGCCAGGGACTATCGGCACCCAGGTGATCACGTATCCATCGGGCGATCAACCGCAGCATTTCCAGGTCGTCATTCTTTCCGGGAATAATGTTGGTCCGCGTTTCCACGTGAATGCCCAGCTGCCCTGCGCGCTCGATAGAATTCAATACCTGGTCCACTGACGCCACTCTACAGATATCACGGTAGAACGCATCATCCAGACTCTTGATATCCGAACACAGCACATCCATCCACGGCGCCAGCTCGTCCAGCGCTTCATCCGTCACGAAACTGTTGCTGACATAGACCGTATACAGCCCATGCTCGCGCGCCACCCGCGCGACATCCAGCACATACTCAAGCCAGACGGCGGGCTCGGAATAGGTAAACGCAATCCCCTCGACGCCCTGACGCAGTGCTACTTGTACCAGCTGCTCAGGCGTTGCATAGGCAGAGGTGGAGGCGCCGCGTGCCAGCTCGTCCAGGGCCTCAACGCCCCAGGAGATCTCAAGATTGTGGCAACCTCCGCAGCGGAAATTGCAGCCATAACTGCCGACCGACATCACCCGGGTACCGGGGCGGAAATGTCTAACCGGTTTGCCTTCAATCGGGCCGACATCAATGGCCGAAATAATCCCGTAGGACAGGTTGTACAGCCGACCGTTCCGGTTCACGTGTGCCTGACAGAAGCCGCGCTGACCATGGCCTAGCTTGCAGCGCCACAGGCACAAATGGCAGCGCGCGCTACCGTTCTCCAACTGTTCCTGCAAGCGCGTTTCTACCAGCCGATATTCGCCGGCCGGGCGACTGCCGGTTTTGGTATTGATGGGATTCATGGCGGCCAACCTAGCGGGCTGACCGACAACTGACAACCCTTGATTACATAGGGCGAATCGTCGAAACACGTTCAGTCTGGACGTTCAGCGTCAGGCGTTCACAGGCAGCGCGCTCTGGCGCACGAATCACCGCTATAGTGTGGACCCGGCACCCGGAACGAATTGCGCGCAAATTCAAACAGTTGCCGCTGCCGCGAGAGAGTCGGTCACCGACATCAATCGATGTCTGATATGGCCCAATTATTGCTCGCAATAATAGGTAGCATTCATAACTATTAGAAATGTTCGCATGAAAAAGCGCGTGGAAGTGGAGGATCTCGAGCCTGGCATGTATGTGTCAGAGCTGGATTGCCCGTGGCAGCAAAGCCCGTTTCCACACGGATTCATCATCACCACCCCGGAAGAAATCGCGCAGCTTCAAACACACTGCGCCCATGTCTTTGTTGAAACCGGCCCCGGTGATTCCGGGACAGCGCTGCCGCCGGACCCGATTTTGAATCCACCCCTCTCCTCGCGCCTTGATCGGCCTGAACTGGAACTGGAAATACTAAAGAAATTTTCCGCTCCCGGTGTTGGCCAAAGCAAATACACCGATACGCACTCGATGGAAGCGGAGATCGCTACCATTGGCGACACCTATGAGCACGCCGTCGAGCTGATCAACGACCTGGTGCGTGACATACGGCTCGGCCGAAATATTAATAGTGCGGCTACCTCAAGTGTCATCTCGGAACTTGCCGACAGCATCATTCGCAACCCCGATGCACTTGTCTGCCTGACCCTGATCCGGCGGATGCATGTGCCAACGGCGCAACATGGCCTGCGCACCTGCATCCTGGCGTTGGCGCTGGGGCGCCACCTGGGGATGAGCAAGAAACAACTCAATGACCTGGGCATCGGCGCGCTGCTGCACGATATTGGCAAAACCCGGGTACCCCAGGAAATTCTTGAATGCGGACACGAGCTCAACGAGGCAGAGCAACGCGTTCTTAGAAAACACGTTGACGATGGTGTTACGATTCTGGAAAACACGGAGGGTTTTGCACCTGCAGCTGTTGATATTGCCCGTCAGCATCATGAGCACTATAACGGTAGCGGCTACCCGAAGGGATTGCGCGAAAACGAAATCAGCCAATTTGGTCACATCGGCGCCATCGTCAATCGCTACGATAACCTGATCAACCCTCGACCGGGGAGAAGGGCTGTTCCCGCCCATAAGGCACTGAAGATCCTGTACGAACTGCGGGGCAACCTGTTCCATCCACACTTGATAGAAGAGTTTATACGCTGCATGAGCATTTACCCGATTGGCAGCATTGTCGAAATGAGAACAGGTGAAGTGGCTGTGGTGGTCGCACTCAACCGCCTGCGCCGACTGAGGCCCCGCGTTGCGCTGGTCATGGGTCCCGATCAGACAGCTTACGACCAGCCGCAGATTGTAGATCTCACCCTGTTTCACAATCAGCACGGTGAGCCACTGGAGATTGTCAATGTCGCTGACGGCAGCGCCTATGGTTTCAATCCGCTAGATTACCTGCCAATCGTCGCGTAATCTGATTCCTTGTCTCACCAGAATTGAGGCGCTGTGCTACTTTAGCCAGCTGCGTTAAATACGCTATGCTCTGACAAGAGCCTGAAAGACGCTCAACAATAAGAAGCTATGGAATTCACGATCGAACAACAAGAACTGGAAGCGCCCGGGCGTTACGCCATCTGGCTGGTGCCTGACGCTGGCGCTGAGCAGAAGTTTTTAAGCATCATCGATGGTCTGAGCGATCGATACGGTTGCCCGCGTTTTTTACCTCACGCGACATTACTGGGCGGTCTCGGCGAGACCGAGCAGGTATTGGCGGAAAAAGTCGAGTCGCTCGCGCAAGAGCTACGCGCGATAGATGTCACGGCAACCGGCTTGGCCATGGAGCCATACTACTTCACCAGCTTGTATCTCAAACTCGATCCTTCCGCACCGTTGTTGCTGGCCTACCAGAAGACGACCCAGGCGTTTACTGCCAGGGCGGGCAACTTCAGGCCCCACGTGAGCCTGCTCTATGGATCGATACCGCGGCAGGAAAAAATCGATATCGGGGCAGAGATCCATAACCGCGTTCCCGGTGTCTTTCGACTGGACCGTCTTTACCTGGTGCAGATCACGCTGGCGGTGCCCAACTGGAAAGTCATCAGCCGCCACGAGCTGTCCTCACCCGACTAGTTTGACGCCAATCGGTGTGCCCACCGGGTGGTCTCGGGCAAGCGATAGCGGCCAGTGCAGGCGAGCGCCAGCTTCACCGCCGAACGATTGCCGACACGATGACCACAGGAAACAAACACCGGCTTTACGTTGTCCCGCGTTCGCACGACGCTGCCGATACATTCTTCGCCATCCCTTAGCTCGGACCAGTCGCCCTTCTTCGGACCCGGTTCGGTGTAAGTGCCCGTTAAACGCGACTTGGCAACGCCAATCGTCGGCAGGTCCAGCAGTACGCCCAGATGACATGCAAGACCAAAGCGTCGCGGATGGGCGATACCCTGGCCATCACATACAAGTAGATCCGGAGAGTGATGCAAGCGCCTGAAGGCCTCGATGACGGCCGGCGCTTCACGAAAAGACAGGTAGCCTGGCACATAGGGAAATCGGGTCGGCTGGCGAACAACAACCTGATCCAGTAATTCCAGTTGCGGAAAATTCAGGACCACAACCGCCGCGCGTGTCGTGTTGCCGCCATCCTCAAAGCCAACATCGGCGCCGGCCACCCGCTCGACCTTGTCGAAGCGATCTTCACAGATGACCTGCGAGCGCAGGGATTCCTGCACCACGCGCGCTTCGGCAACGGTCGTTGGCCACTCAGCCATCCCTAGCGGCCAACGTGAACTGCCAGGTGCCGTTCCCCGCCACGATGACGATGTTCCCAGAGATAGATTCCCTGCCAGGTGCCTAACGCCAGCCGACCGCCCATCACCGGGATCGACAGACTGCTCGCCGTCAGGGCTGCCTTGATATGGGCCGGCATGTCGTCAGCCCCTTCCATGGTGTGCGTATAAAGTGAATCTTTTTCCGGCACCAACCGATTGAGCCAGGCCTCCAGATCACGGCGCGCGGATGGATCCGCGTTTTCCTGAATAATCAGGCTCGCCGAGGTGTGCTGCAGCAGCAGTGTACAGAGCCCCTCGTCGATCTCTGCCAATGACACCACTGCCGCGACGTCACGCGTGATCTCCTGCAGTCCCTGCGTCGAGGTCGAAATTCGAATTGTCTTGACCATGGTGCGGCTTCCCGAATGCGAAGTTAAACTAACCGATTTACTGTATTATAAATGAATCGATCTTACGCCAGTCCAGTGGCAACAGTATAAAACAGCAAGTACGTTAAACCGGGAGCAAGATGTGTCGAGACTAAGTGACTTTTTTTACAACCTGTCTGCCAGATTTCGGGCCAGTCTGAAGCGCCTGATTAACCTCTATCACCCGAAAACCTGGAAGGCCAAGGGGATCAACTGGACCATTGGCCTGATGGTGGCAACACTCATTGTTGCCCTTACCGTGCTGGCGATGTTCTGGAGTCGCGAACCGCGCATGTTTGATGTACAGCAGGCAGCGATTTCCCGCCTTGGTGGTGATGACAAAAAGCTGGTTACCGGCCACGCTACTACCGGCGCGCTAATCAAGGTCATGGAGACCCTGCTGGACAAGCCGGGAGGTTACCTTTCAAATGACATTACGCCGCCCACCGTCTTCCTCGACAATATTCCGAACTGGGAATTCGGCGCGTTGGTACAGGCGCGAGATCTGGCCAAGGCGCTACGCAATGACATGAGTCGTTCACAATCCCAGTCGCTGGAAGATGCGGACCTGGCCGAAGCCGAACCACACTTCAATTTCGACAATGACTCATGGCTTTTTCCGCCAACCGAAAGCAAATATCGTGCGGGCATCGTGTCGCTGGAAAAATATTTTCTCCGTCTGTCCGATCCTGGCCGCACCAACACCCAGTTTTTCGCCCGCGCGGACAACCTTCGTGACTGGCTTGCGACCATTGAAAAGCGCCTTGGTAGTCTGTCACAACGTTTGTCGGCCAGCGTCGGTCGTGAGCGGGTCAACACCAATCTTGCCGGTGAACCAGCTGGCCAGCAGTCGACACCAGAGCCATCGTACCTGGAAGTAAAGACCCCTTGGCTGGAGATCGATAATGTATTTTTCGAGGCGCGCGGTTCAACCTGGGCGCTGGTGCATTTTTTAAAGGCAGCCGAAATCGATTTTGAACAGGTATTACGGAAAAAGAATGCGGTAGTCAGCCTGCGTCAGGTCGTAAGGGAGCTGGAAGCGGCCCAGGAGAATATCTGGAGCCCGATCATCCTGAATGGCCGCGGTTTCGGATTCGTAACCAATCACTCGTTGATCATGGCCAATTACGTATCACGCGCCAATGCGGCCGTAATCGATTTGCGCAATTTGTTGAAAGAAGGCTGAGATCAGCCCAGCCGCAATGGCTGGGCATCCCCCAGGTTCAGGGCGCTCGCCACCACCTGAAGGGCAGTTTCGCAGAAGACATCAAGTGACCCCAGTTCGTCAGACTCGCCCATGGTGTCCTTAAGACCCTCCATGATCAGGCGTACACGGTAGTCATGGTCACCACGACGCGTGCGCTCGCAGGTCACATAGACCTCGGGTTCAGTTTCGCCTTCCTTTACCGCAGCGAGAATATACTGGTAATTCGGCGGGTCTGACGATTCGATCTCGCCAAGCACCGACACGATGTACTCACCGTACTGGTATCGACGCTGGGGAATCGCCGTGCGAATTGATGGCCGTTCCATATTTATCTAGGCAATCGCAGCCTTCTGGGCAGCGGTGATCGCGCCGCCACTGATGGGGACATTCATTTCCGACAGGATCGATTCCATCGCCCCCAGGCAGAACATGATGTTCTTCATATTGCTGGCGTGACCCATCAAGCCGATGCGCCAAACCTTGCCCGCCAGTGCACCCAGTCCGGCACCGATTTCAAGATCAAACTCGGAGAGCAGCCGGGCACGAACTGCGGCTTCGTCAATCCCTTCCGGAATAACAATAGCGTTCAACTGCGGCAAGCGATGTGCTTCCGTCACTAGGAACGACAGCCCCATGGCTTCGATCCCTGCGCGCAGCGCCTGGTGATTACGCTGATGTCTGGCCCAGGCATTTTCCAGCCCCTCCTCTTCCAGCATCACCAGCGATTCATGCAAACCATAGAGTGCGTTGATCGGCGCGGTGTGGTGATAGGCACGCTTTGCCTGGCCACTACCCCAGTAGCCCATCACCAGATTCAGATCGAGAAACCAGCTATGTACCCGGGTCTTGCGGGCCTTGATCGCGGCGACCGCCTGATCACTGAATGACACCGGCGAAAGTCCCGGCGTGCACGACAGGCATTTTTGCGTGCCCGAATAGACCGCATCAATGCCCCAATCATCCACCAGCACCGGCGTACCGCCAAGGGACGTCACCGTATCGACTATGGTCAGACAATCATGCTTGTGCGCAATTTCACACAGGGTTTTGGCGTCGGACTGGACACCGGTTGAAGTCTCGGCGTGAACGAATGCGACAATTTTGGCATCAGGATTTTTTTTCAATGCCTGTTCCAGTTTGTCGGGATCGACCGCGGTACCCCACTCGTCTTCGACCATCACGGCCATGCCGCCGGCGCGCTCGACGTTCTCTTTCATGCGACCGCCAAACACGCCGTTCTGGCAGACAATGACTTTATCCCCTGGCTCGATCAGGTTGACGAAACAGGTCTCCATCCCGGCCGAACCCGGCGCCGACACCGGTATGGTCAATTCGTTCTTGGTCTGGAAGGCGTACTGCAGCATGGCTTTTATTTCGTCCATCATGCCGACAAACGCCGGATCCAGGTGCCCGATAGTCGGACGTGCCATCGCCTCAAGAATTCTCGGATGCACGTCGGAAGGTCCCGGGCCCATCAAGGTGCGCAGGGGTGGTACAAAGGATTTGGTGGTCATGGGTACTTTCTTCTGGTTTTTACAGTGGCCAAAAGTATACGATTCTACATGGGCGGTTCAATAGAAATCATGGTGCCCGTTCGATTATTTATTTGCCGAGAGAGCCGTTTCACAAGAAATCCTGCGTCCCTCAGGGAATTTGGCCGCGCGCACTAGCTGGTGCTAATTCGCCTGATATAGAACGAACCCGGCTCCCGTGACGGCTCCAGGTACGGGCAAACCTCAGCCAACTGGTCAAAATAGTGATGGTGGAGAAAATTGAGCGAAGCGACGATCTGCCATTGTGAGTTATGTGTCAGGAAGGCCTCAAGCAAATATTGTTCGTTCCACATGCGCACATCCTCGTGCAGCCATGCCTCAAGATAGTCTCTTGGCGAAAATATATCGTGTATATGTACGATGACACCCTGTGCTAACGAGGGGAGCAATTCGAGTAGCTCGAATACAACATCCCCTTGTGGCCGAAGAATATGTGACGAATCAATAAACAGGATGTCGCCTTCTCCAAGCTCCGAGAAATAAGCTACAGGCAGTTCTTCAACCTTCTTGCGAACCACCTTTACCGGGCTATTCTCCAGCCACGAATGCTCGTACGGCTCAATACAAACGTGATCACAGTGGTAGTGACGGTCCTGCTCCCGGTTTTTTTTAATTGCCTCAATCGCAATAAGTGTCGAGTAACCACTACCTATTTCTATGATTCTCCGAGGTCTCTGATTTCTAATCAGGCTGTACCAAAACTCCGCATCCCCGGATTCAAACGCTCCGTTGTTAAAATGGAAACCGGGTCCGCCAGGTGATCGATTACCGATATGCTTCAGCTCTTCCCGATAGTCCAGGTCCCGAAGCAAGGCCAGCTGCCCATCAACATTCCAGTTGATACCTGCCAGGCTGCGTTCAACCGATAACGGTTTGGGCAAATCGCGAAAATCAAATTGTGGCTCATAATAGTGTCTGCGAATCGGGAACACGCCAACCTGCAGCAACACTTTTTTGGTTAATGGCATTCTGGCGATACCACCGTAACGTACCGCTTTCATTAGAAGTGCCGCCGGGTACATAAAAGGCAATATCAGAACGTCTACAATTGGCAGTAAATTGGCGATGAGTTTCTTCATGGTTCAATCGTACAGGCAAACACCATGTCCGTTAACTTCAGTTCCCAGATTACTCGTCCGCATACATGTAAATTTCGGCGCAAGCCGTTTCGATATTGAAGTATGCCCGGGTGCAACAGTGCAATATTGATTTGGCGCCTAGTGTACGGTCTTGTTGCGCCCGCCGTTTTTGGCCTTATAAAGCTTTTTGTCCGCAACCTTGAGAACTTCCTGCGGGGTGCGATGCGCTTCGCTGCGCTCTGCTGCACCAATACTTATGGTCAACAACTCACGGGTCTTTTTTGGCTTCTCGGAGAGGGTCTTTGGTTTCTCTTTCGGTCGGCCGATACCACGAATGACAAAGGGAGTGCTTTCCACCCGCTCGCGGATTTGCTCAATATAAGGCAATGCCTCGTCCATGGTTTTTCCCGGAAATAGCAAGGTGAACTCCTCGCCGCCATATCGGAAGACCTTTGCTCGTCCGCGGGCACGCGCCAACTGAGTCGCGACAAACCGCAAAGCCTGGTCCCCGACTGCATGTCCGAAACGATCATTAAACTTTTTGAAATGATCGATATCGATCATGGCAATGACGTAGTGCCGACCCAGTCGCATCATTTGCTCATCCAGTGCGCGCCGTCCAGGCAGGCTGGTTAACTCATCAAAATAGACGCGGGCATGCGAGTCCTGGATTATCGTCGCCTGCATGATCAATGCTGCGGTTGCAAAATATAACGCTTCGGCCTTGCTCACTCCGATAAAATGCAGACCAGCCAGTGCCGCGAGCATCGCGACCAGCAACCCACCATCGATTGCAGAACGCGTTAGAAAGGTTCGAACCAACAGCACCAGCGTCGTTGCACCGGCGAGGGAAAGGGTAACGATCGACAGCGGCGTCCAGGTCATTGCCTTGAGCGCACCGTAGTAACGTATTTGCCCGACATAACTCGAGAGTGCCGGTACCGCTATCAAAAGCAACACGACTGCAACCTCTGCGCTTATTAGCAGACCGGCAAGCCGCCCGGCGCTGGACAGGACGCCGCGCTCGGGCATGAACGCAATAACCAGAAAATTGATGGAGAGAATCCCCCCTACGACCATGGAGGCGGTGGTGACATCCACTGCCCGGCCCTTTCCGGTAAAGGTCTCAAGGAAGGCATAGCCCAGCAGGAGGGATAACAGTGCCAGCAGTATTCGGCTGCGGTTAAATCGCCAGCTAAGCAACAGGCCCGCGGCGCCCACTGAGTAAAACAGCATCTGTGGCCTGACGCCCAATCGGCTCAACGACTCCAGCGCCTGCGGTTTAAACCACAAGACGACAATAAGGATGAGCCCTGGAATCCAGAGCGGACCGATACTTTTTGTTATACGTTCAATCAATGAGATCAGAGGTGCCGGCTGCGTGAGCAATCATATAGTATTGGCTCCAGACTAAGCCTAGGCCAATACAGGTGATTTTCCAGCGAACACCGGTAATATTGTTGTGAATCTGCCCTGAACCGACTATTTCATGGAAAACCCGAATGAGCGAGCCGATTTTTGCAAAACTTGACCAGTTCAATTTTCATCATTTGCTGGCCGATGCCAGCGGATCCGCCATGGTGATTTTCTCTGGTCCGGCATGCGGCTCCTGCCGCGCATGGAAACAGCTCCTGGCCGAGTACCAGCAGCGCAATCCGGAAATCCAGCTATTCGAGGTGGATGTCGAAAGAGACCAGGCGCTGGCTGCCGAGTTTTCCGTGTTTCACTTACCCGCACTGTTTCTCTATCGCGACGGGCACTACCATGCCCAGGTCGAATGTGAGGCCACACGCACAACACTGGACTCCACCCTCGCTGAGCTGCTTAAGCAACCGCCACAGGAATTGCCCTAGCCGACCCTTGTCATGATCAATTATTCCGGAATTCTGCACAGCAGCATGATCGTTGCCGACACCGAGCGGTCACTCGGGTTCTACCGTGATGTGCTGGGTATGTCGGTCCACGTCTCGAGGCCGGATCTCGACTTTCCCGGTGCCTGGTTGAATGTTGGCGGGCAGCAAATCCACTTACTGGAACTCGACAACCCGGACCCGGTGGTCGGGAGACCCGCCCATGGCGGGCGTGATCGGCATGTCGCCATTGGTGTCGACAACCTGGTCCAGCTCATGGAAGCGCTCGAAAAGGCAGGGGTTCCGTATACTGCCAGCAAGTCAGGACGCCGTGCACTGTTCTGCCGTGACCCTGACGGTAACGCACTCGAGTTTATTGAAACCACCTGATACACACATAACCCCCGGTAAATCGTTCTCGTAATAGTTTGATAAACATCAAGGTATTTTGACCTGTAACGGGTAGCGTGAGTGAGTGTAAATTATCCCCTCGAAAACCGGTTTGCTGGATTAAATACTTCCAAAAAAACGCCAAATACCTGGAGGACACAATGAAAAGAAATTCCCTACACGCAGGCGTGCTTGCCGTCTCCCTGATCGCCACGCCGTTGGCGACCCAGGCAGAAGATGCAATGGTATTGCCTATCAAACGATTGTCCATGGACACGGCACTGAAAATGGCCCAGGCAACGATCAAGAAATGTCGATCTCTTAGCTACAACGTTACCGTGACAGTCGTAGATCGTGGAGGTCATGCGCAGGCAGTGCTTCGGGATACCCTGGCCCCGGACATAACGTTAAAAATTAGCCGCAATAAGGCATACACCGCCATGAGCTTCAATGCGTCAACAGAAACTCTAAAAGGAAGGCTGTTCGATGGCGCTGGATCCATCGGAAAGATGGAAGGTGTTGTGGCTATTCAAGGCGGCTTGCCAATAAATGTCGGCGGTACAATTTTGGGTGGTATCGGTGTAAGTGGCGCAAGCTCCAAAGTTGACGAGGAATGCGCCAAAGCGGGTATAGATGCCGTACTGGCCGACCTGGAAATGTCGATGTAAAAAAAATGACGTACCGGTTTAAAACCGGTACGTCATGCTTGTCAGCTCAACGCTCTTTATTTGATATCGACAAGCTCGATCTCGAATACCAGCGCCATGTTCGGCGCAATCACTGGCGGCGAACCCATCGGTCCATAGGCGAGGTCAGGTGGAATCGCCACTTTCCACTTGGCGCCCTTCTTCATCATTTGCAGCGCTTCCTGCCATCCCTTGATAACGCCATTCAGCGGGAACGTTACGGTCTGGCCGCGATTCACGGAGCTGTCAAACACGCGGCCGTCAATGAGCGTACCGTGATAATGAACTTCTACTGAATCGGTCGCCTTGGGCTTGGCCCCGGACCCGGCCTTGAGCACTTCATATTGCAGCCCACTGGCAGTGACCTTTACACCTTTTTTAGTTTTATTCTGGTCGAGAAAGGCCTGGCTCAGCTTGAGGTTGGTATCGGCGAGTTCCTTGCGCTTCGCATCCAGCTCGGTCTTGTAGTTGGTCAACGCCTGCTGCATCTGCTCCTGGGTCAATCGCGGCTGTTTTCCTTCCTGAACATCGCGAATTGCCTGCAACAGGGCCTCGGTATCGAGATCCAGCCCCTTGCGCTTGAAGTCCATCCCAACCTGAAAGCCGATGGTGTAACTGAACTTCTGTTTCTGGGTTTTTAGCGGCGCAGCGGACATGGCAATGCCGGGAATAAGCATAACGGTCAAGGCCAATAATGCCCGGGTGGATCTTGCTTTCATTAATTTCTCCTCGTTCGGAATCGCGATTGCTCTGGTATGAAACTGGTTCAGCGAGCGCAGCTTGCTGTTGTTAATATAGCCTAACAGGAATGTGGGCGTTTTGCCGCCGTAAGTACGTCCCTTTATCGGTCAGCCTGTCGGCGCAGGGCTGGCATCGGAACCGCTTTAAATCTTTCAGGAGGCGTTTTCGGCCAACTGCTCCTGCACCATCACGGTCGTTGACCGGAAATCGATCTTGCCGCTGCCCATCTTGGGCAACTCGTCCAGTTCCACGAAACGTCTCGGTACAGCTACCGGTGGCAACTTTTTAGCAAGATCAGAAATCAATTTTTTCTGGTCGACACTGGCACTGACAGCGACTGCGAGGTTGGCGCCTTTGCGCGCATCGGGTATCTCGACTACGCAGCACTCGACCCCGTCAGGCAATAGCGACTCGAGAACCGACTCCACCAGGACCAGCGACACCATTTCACCACCGATTTTGACAAAGCGCTTCAGCCTGCCCTTGTGCCAGAGATAACCGTCCTCGTCGATCAGGCCCATGTCGCCGGTTTCATACCAGCCGTCTTTAATATGTAGCGAGGTTTCTTCAAGGTCGTCGAAGTAGCCCTTCATCACCAGGTCGCCTTTTACCAGTATTTTTCCTTCACTACCCACCGGCATTTCATCGCCAGTGTCTACGCCGACAATTCGTACCTGAACACCGGGTAGTGGTCTGCCCACGCTGCCCGGCCGGTTTTCTTCCGGCAAATTGACAGAAATAACGGGGCTGGTTTCAGTTGCACCGTATCCTTCAAGCAACTGTATGCCTTGCTGTTCCTGAAACGCACTGCGCAGCCAGTCGGGGACCTTGTCGGCACCTGCAACCACCAGGCGCAATGATGAAAAATCTCCGATGCCGGACTGCTTTAGATAGCCTGCCAGAAAGAAGGGCGTCCCCACCAGCATCGTTGGCTGCTCTTCCTTAATAATGCGCGCGACGTTCTTGAATTCCAGTGGATTGCCGTAGGTGACGTTAGTCATCCCCAGCACAAGCGGTAGCCACAGGTTGATTGACTGCCCAAAGACATGAAACAGCGGTAACACCGACATCATCACGTCCTCCGACCCAAGCTGAAAACGCTCGGCAGCAGTTGTCACATTGGAGGCTATATTGCGATGACTCAGCTCGACGCCCTTTGGCATCTTTTCCGAACCGCTGGTAAACAGGATAACCGCCGAATCGTCTTCGACTCCGCCGAAGATCGATTTCTGCAGCAGGGGAGCGGGCATCGCAGCGCGGGCGGCGGCGGCCAGTTTGTCGATTGTCCCGACCTTTTCCAAGATCTCCTCGAGAAAGACCATGCCGTCGACCTTCTGGCAGCCGATTTTTTCCAGCAACGCTCGGGAAGTAATGATTCTCCTGAAGCCGCAACGTTGCTGTGCGAAACGTGCATTGGTTTCCGCGCCGGTACTGTAATTGATCATTACCGGCACTTTCCCGGCGAACAGCGCTGCCAGTATGGTAAGTGCACAACCAGCAGATGTCGGCACCATTACACCTATATATGTATCGCGATACCGCCTCAGCTTCCTGGAAAGGATAAGCGCCGCGATCAGGCTCCTGCCGTAGGTCAGGCGTCGACCGGTGGAACGATCGATGAAGGCGAGTTTGTTCCTGTTCGCCTTGGCGACCTTGATAAATTGCTGGTGTAACAGCATCAATTGCTCCTCTCGGGTGGCGCCATTAATTGCGCCTGAACCTAAATATCTGTTCACGCATCTCAGACAGCCCACGATCCCGGAAACGGGCGTTGCGGGCCAGCACGTCGACATCCTCGAGCAACTCTACCTCAAACTGCTCGTCAAACAACGTTTCGACTTCAGTGGGCGGCACGGCAAACGGCGGACCTTGCATTTCCGACTGGGGATACTCCATTGTGATCAGCAGACCCGTAGTGCCGGAAGGCAGGATGCCGGCGAGATGATCAACGTAGGCCTTCCGCATTTCCTGCGGGAGTGCGATCAACGCTGCGCGATCAAACACGGCACGCACGTCGGTCGTCATATCGTCGCCCAGGTTGAAAAAATCGCCGCACAGGATTTCAACGTCTTCAGCTTTCCAGCTGGTAAATTTTCCATGGCTCGTCCGGCCGGGGTGCCGGCCGGCCTCGGTAAAAAATGCCTCGCAGGCAATCGGGCTCAGTTCCACGCCCAGCACCTTGTATCCCTGTTCTTGCAGCCACCACATATCCAGACTTTTTCCGCAAAGTGGCACCAATACTTTGTCATCCGGCGCAAGACCCAGTGTTGCTATGTATTTTTTCAGATAGTGATTGGTCTCGGCCTGATGAAATCCGATAAGTTCCTGTTGCCAGCGCTGATGCCAGAAATCGTGTTTCAAAACAGTATTCCAGGTTGAGTCCCGTGCGGGATTTGTCTAGGTGTCGCCGGTTGATTTGAGAAACCGTGCCTTATACTCGCGCGTTTCCGGATTCACCAGCAACAAATCACCAACGTGCAGCTGAAACTCGCCACGGGCAAGGTCGCTATAGTAGCGCTTAAGGGTTTGCTCGATTACCGGGAAGGCCAATTCGTCCCACGGTATCTCGTTTTCCTCGAACAACTTTACCTCGAGACTCTCGGTTCCCGCCGAATATTCCGCCTCATGCAACCGGGCACGAAACATCATGTAAACCTGGTTGATGTGGGGCAGATTGATCACGGCGAACAGGCCGGAAACCTCGACATCGGCTCCGGCCTCCTCCACCGTCTCGCGACGTGCGGCTTCGATAGAAGTTTCGTTGTTTTCCATGTAACCGGCGGGCAGGGTCCAGAATCCGTGACGGGGTTCGATCGCCCGGCGACACAGCAACAACTTGCCGTCCCACTCCGGAATACAGCCGGCAACGATATTGGGATTCTGGTAATGAATCGTGTTGCACTGGTTACAGACAAAACGCGGCAGGTTATCGCCTTCAGGGATACGGAGCTCAACCGGCGACGCACAAACACTGCAATATTTCATGTAAGCACCGGGTGGTGAATTGGTTTCCCCCAAACAGGGGCTCGCCTAGACATTGTAGTCAGTTTTGATTTTTGCCATCAGCTCAAAATGGCGCAGGAAGGGTAGCGACAATCTGACGTTGCGCACCATTTGCCGATAATCACCGCTAACGAAAACGAGCTCACCGGTGGTTACCGCCTTGCCCAGATGCGCGAGGCCAAAACCTTCCTTCAGCCAATTTTCCCAGCTACCTCGATCTGCGCGCAGATCCCAGTTTAATGCCTCGCCATCCCATTCGCTTGCTTCGACGACCTTGCCATTGTCAACATAGATAAATGCACGCGGGTGCTCTTCGCCCTTGAGGCCATAACCAATATATGAATAGAAATCGATCTTTTGCAGGTTCTTCAGCATCTTGGGATCTTCGTTCCACAACTGCTGAAGTTTTTTTATCCAGGGTTCCGAAAAAAGCTTGAGACTCACTACTACCTCCGCCTGATTGAATTTCTATTCACAAATCGCATTCCTGCAACGATATTCATCGCGTATTTGCGCCAACAAGGCTGCCATTTAAGCACTCGCTAATCTTCTAAAATTTACAGTTCGATCGCAGCCGTTGATTTAGGTCAATGAAAAAAGCGGCCGAACTGTTAATTTAACTGCAATTCGAAAATTGACAAGGTCGGCGGGTAAAAACCCGGAGCCATTCTCAGGACCTTTGCCTGGTAGGCACCATCGGTGACTACGGCGAACAACTAAGACGCCCCACCCGGGCGCCAGACGCCGGGTACCGCCGTCCATGTCAGTTCCTTCGCTTCGCTAGCCAAAATAGTCCGGTTCATTACCGGCTTTCCACTTTATATTGCAGCCAATGCTGGGTACCTGATCGGCCGTGGGCTGCTCTCCACTTAAAATCGCGTCGACCGCAGCACGCATATCAGCGCCGGTGACTGGCTCGTTATTCTTCGGGCGACTCGAGTCGAACTGCCCCCGGTAAACCAGCTTGCGCGTTTTATCGAACAAAAAGAAATCAGGCGTACAGGCGGCACGGTATGCCTTTGCCACCTCCTGGTTTTCATCATAAAGATAGGGAAAGCTGTAGCCGCGCCGTTTGGCCTCCTCTACCATTTTATCCGGCCCGTCGTCCGGATAATTGTCGGCGTCATTACTGCTGATGCCAACGACGGCAAGACCCTTGGGCTGATACTCGCGCGCGAAGGCGCTGAATTCATCGGCAATATGCTTTACATAAGGACAGTGGTTGCACATAAAAATCACCAGCAAGGCGTCCTTGCCTGAAAAATCTGCAAGGCTGACTTTTCGGCCACTGGTATCCTCGAGCGTAAAATCCGGCGCCGGAGTGCCCAGCTCGAGCATCGTTGATGGTGTCAGTGTCAAATTTACCTCCTTGACCGGTGTTCTATGTCAGTGACGAATTGATTGCACCAATGTTAATCTCTTGGTCTCGATTTGTAACGGTTGGATTGCCCCACCTGAGTTGCCGCCACACAAATGAAAATAATTGAAATAATTGCCGACACAGGTCACACCGACACCATTTCCGGTATTGCCTCGCAGTACGAAATTGGCGATATCTGGTACGGTCCGGAGAACCCGGACGGTCGCGTCGCTGTCAGCATGCTGGTCGCGGACGAAAAATTGCAGACGGTACTGGACGCGGCACAGTCTGCGCTTGGCGGAGCGGAAAATGCGCGAATACTTTTACTACCGGTTGAAGCCTCGCTACCCAAACCGAAGGTCGATGAAGAAGAGGTGAAGCGCGCAGCGATTACCGTGACACGCGAAGAATTGTACGACCGTATCGCCAAAGGCGCCCAACTGGACAGCAACTATATGTTGCTCGTTTTTTTGTCGACCATCGTGGTTGCCATTGGCTTGATCGAAGACAACGTTGCAGTTGTTGTCGGCGCCATGGTGATCGCACCACTGCTCGGGCCCAATATTTCACTCGCGTTCGCCACCGCCCTCGCAGACACCGAGCTGATGTGGGAGTCATTGAAAACCAATCTGGCCGGAATGACTCTCGCCTTTTCGCTGTCAATGGTGTTGGGTTACCTGTTCCAGCTGGATCTGAACAGTCACGAAATCATGATGCGAACACAGGTCAACCTCGAAACCGTGGCGCTGGCACTGGCGTCCGGGGCGGCGGCGGTGCTGTCGCTGACGACAGGCCTGCCCAGTGTACTGGTTGGAGTCATGGTCGCGGTCGCCCTATTGCCGCCCACGGCGACGCTTGGACTTATGTTGGGTGCGCAGAACTACTACCTGGCGGCCGGGGCTGGCCTGTTACTGGCGGTAAACATTGTCTGTATCAACCTTTCGGCGAAGGTCGCGTTTCTGGTGAGGGGGGTAAAACCCAGGACCTGGATCGAAAAACGTAAGGCTCGCCAGTCGATGGTGCTTTACATCGCGATCTGGCTGGTGTCACTCGCGTTTCTCATCGCCGTTATTTACTGGCGCGCACCTTTATTTCCCGAATAAAAAGGCCGTCTCTGACGGCCTTTTTTAATTACACGGAACTCTTATTCCGAGATGCCAAGCAATTCGACTTCAAAAATGAGGGTCGCGTTTGGCGGTATCACACCACCAGCGCCCTGCGGGCCGTAGCCCAGCTGCGGCGGGATCGTCAATTTGCGTTTGCCGCCTACTTTCATCCCGGCAACACCTTCATCCCATCCCTTGATGACCATTCCAACACCCAACGGAAACTTGAACGGGTCATTTCGATCGACACTGGAATCGAACTTGGTACCGTCTTCCAGCCAACCGGTGTAGTGCACAGTAACGGTTTGACCGGGGCCGGTGGCCGTTGCACCTTCGCCAACGGTCAGGTCTTCGTACTTCAGGCCGCTGTCTGTCATCATTTCTGCCATTTTATTCCTCATTAAGAATTACAATTTAACTCAGCCCGACACCTTACCGGAATCAGAAAGTCAGCGCACGAAGGTTTGCAGATGACCGTTAATGCCGCCACGGTTACTGCGGTATTGCGGGTCTGGCACCATCTGGCCAATCAACCATTCATCAGTACAATAGCGTCATGGTTTTCACTTCCTCTGGATTCTCTATGGACTCCACCCTGCTTCGTCGAATCATCAAGCTGTTGTTGTGGCTGGCGGGCAGCGCTGTCGCGTTACTCGTAATACTCATGCTGGTATTTACCATCGGTGGCTATGTCTTTTCGGCCCCGGTGTATCGCGGTGCCACTAGCGAACATTTCAACGGCGAGCGGTTCTTTAATCCATCCGGTGCGCTGGCAGACAAGAGTTTCCGGGATATGATGCGGTGGCAGTTTAATCGCAAAGTCGGTCCCTGGCGCGACTGGGTCGATTCCACACCGGGCACCAGACCCGCAGCCAGCGTCGGCGAGGGCAAGATGCGGGTAACTTTTGTGAACCACGCAACCATCCTGGTTCAGATGGACGGGATAAATATCCTGACTGATCCTATCTGGTCACAACGGGCCAGCCCGCTTTCGTGGGTGGGTCCGCGTCGCGTACGCGATCCGGGTATTCGCTACGAGGACCTGCCAACGATTCACGCAGTGGTGCTTAGTCACAACCATTACGACCATACTGATCTGCCGACGTTGCGGCGTTTGCGCGATACCCACGATCCCGTATTCATCTGTCACCTGGGCAACCGGCCGTTGCTGGAACAGGCAGGGGTCTCTCGAATCAGGGAAGTCGACTGGTGGGACAAAACAGAAATCTCGAAGCGGGTGAGCGTTCATAGTGTCCCGGCTCAGCACTTCTCCGCACGCGGTACCTTTGATCGCAACGGCACCCTGTGGGGCGGCTATGTGCTATCCGGGCCCTCCGGAAATCTTTTCTTTGCCGGTGACACCGGGATGGGACCGCATTTCGAAGAGATTAGAAAGCGTTTTTCTCCGCTGCGAATGTCGCTGCTTCCGATCGGGGCATTTCGACCCGTGTGGTTTATGAGAGAAGCGCACCTGTCTCCGAGCGACGCAGTGGCTGCACACCAGCGCTTGCAGTCACATACCAGCATGGCGATTCACTTCGGCACGTTTCATCTCGGTGACGATGGCGAAACAGAACCGGTAGAAAAACTGCAAAGTGCCAAACAGGCGGCAGGTGTAGGTGATGACAAATTCTGGGTCCTGGCATTCGGCGAGAGCCGTGATGTGCCGCCGGTACGGCCATAGCTCAACGAAAATCCCGTGACGTTGTGTTGAGCCTGCCGAGCAATTCGCTGTAATCCTGCAACTGCCTGGCAATGACATGGATCACCTCACCTTCACGCTGTACGTCGCCGAAAACGCCCAACAGTCGAGCGCCTAGCAATTCACGCCGCTGCTTCTCCGCAATACGGTTCCACACCACCAGGTTGATCTGGCCGGTTTCATCTTCCAGTGTAACGAACACTACCCCGGTGGCGGTGCCCGGCCGCTGCCGACCGACAACCAGCCCGGCAGTATTGATCAATGTGCCGTGAGACGCCTGCGCTACCTCGGCCGCAGTAATCACACGTCGATGTGACAGTTGTTCGCGAATCAGCGCAAGGGGATGCCGCCGGAGCGTGAGCGACAGGCTATCGTAGTCCGCGACAATCTCCTGGCCTTCGCGCGGCGCAAGCAACAGTGGATCTGCTTCGGTAATCTGCGGACGACCCAGTAACGGTGTCTCGGCATCCACACCCAGCACCTCCCAGCGTGCACGATGCCGATGGCCATGCAGGGTTCGCAGCGCATCAGCCGCGGCCAGTGCCTCGAGATCGCGCCGGTTCAGCCGGGCGCGATGGGCCATATCATCTACACTTTCTAATTCGTCGATCTTTCTTGCCGCGAGCAAGCGCTCGGCACCCGCTTGCGACAACCCCTTGACCATACGCAAACCCAGCCGCAACACCGGGTCCTTGCTCTTCTTGCTGGCTTCCAGTGAGCAGTCCCATTGACTTACGGTGACATCCACAGGACTGACACTGACACCGTGGCGCCTGGCGTCCTGCACCAGTTGCGAGGGCCCGTAGAACCCCATGGGCAGGCTGTTCAGGATGGCGCAGGTAAATGCCGCCGGTTCATGGCGCTTGAGCCAGGCCGAGGCATAGGCGAGCAAGGCAAAACTGGCGGCATGCGACTCGGGAAAACCGTATTCACCAAATCCGAGGATCTGCTGAAAGATCTGGCGCGCGAATTCTTCCGCATAACCGCGCTCACGCATACCGCTGACAAGGCGTGCTTCAAAGTGATCCAGCCCGCCATGGCGCTTCCATGCCGCCATGGATCGGCGCAACTGATCCGCCTCACCGGGAGTGAAGCCGGCCGCTACCATCGCCAGCTTGATCACCTGCTCCTGAAAGATGGGTACACCGAGGGTGCGCTCAAGCACATCGCGCACCGCCTCGCTGGGATAGGTCACCGGCTCCAGTCCCTGCCGCCGACGGAGGTACGGATGCACCATATCGCCCTGTATCGGCCCCGGTCGCACGATCGCGACCTCGATGACCAGATCATAAAAATTCGCCGGCTTGAGTCGCGGCAACATCGCCATCTGGGCGCGGGACTCGATCTGGAACACACCGACAGTGTCGCCGTGCTGGATCATGTCATAGACCTTCGGGTCTTCCGGTGGAATACCGCCAAGCGTGTATGGCCTGCCACGGAATTGTGTTAACAAATCGCAGGCGCGATGAATGGCCGTCAACATTCCCAGCGCCAGGCAATCAACTTTGAGCAGGCCCAGTGCATCGAGGTCATCCTTGTCCCACTGGATGATCGTGCGCTCTTCCATCGCGGCGTTCTCTACCGGCACCAGCCTCGACAGGTCGTCACGCGCAATGACAAAGCCACCTACATGCTGTGACAGGTGCCTTGGAAAACCGAGAATCTGGTGGACGATTGCTATCAGTCGCACCATCACCGGATTGGCAGGATCAAAACCAATCTCCCGCAAACGCTCGGGGTTGATCTCTTTCCCGTCCCACCACTGCATGTTCTTGGCCAACCTGTCGACTTGCTCCAGCGATAACCCCAGTGCCTTGCCCACATCACGAATGGCGCTGCGTGGCCGGTAGGTTATGACCGTAGCGGCCAGGGCCGCCCGGTGGCGGCCATACTTGTTATACAAGTATTGAATAACTTCCTCGCGCCGCTCGTGCTCAAAATCGACATCAATGTCCGGTGGTTCATTGCGCTCCTTGGAAATAAAGCGCTCGAACAGCATTTCCATCCGGGACGGATCAACTTCGGTAATACCCAAGGCATAACACACCGCAGAGTTTGCAGCCGAGCCCCGGCCCTGGCACAGGATATTTTTTGAGCGCGCAAACCTGACGATGTCATACACAGTCAGGAAGTAAGGCTCGTATTCAAGCTCGGCGATCAGCTCCAGCTCATGTTCAATCAGCGACCTGACCTTTTTCGTTTCTCCATCAGGCCAGCGCGTTTTTATTCCTTCCTCGGTCAGGCGGCGAAGATACAGCGTCGTTGTTTCCCCTTTCGGTGCCAGCTCTTTCGGGTATTCATAACGCAACTGGTCCAGTGAGAAATGACAGCGATCAGCAATTTCCACGGATGCCTTGAGCAGTTCCGGCGGATACAGCCGCGCCAGGGTCTGGCGTTGACGCAAGTGTCGTTCACCATTGGCAAACAGGGCGTGACCTGCCGCCTCGACAGTGGTGTGCATTCGAATGGCGGTAAGCGTGTCCTGTAATGGCCGACGCTGTCGCTGATGCATGTGCACATCATTGCTAGCCACCAGTGGCAACCCGGTCTGTTTGCCAATGGCCTGCAATTGATCGAGCCGGTGACCATCGTTACCGTCCTGCAACAGCTCAACCGCAATCCATGCGTTAGCGGGAAACACATCAGCAAACCATAACGCTTCGTTTTGATCGATATTGCGATCAGGCAGCCACAGGGCCAGGCAATTTGCTGCCAGCGCCTCGACGTCGGCGCTTGTCAGGCAGTACTCGCCCTTGTTGGCATTGCGCCGGCCCCGGGTAATCAGCTGTGACAGGTCTCCATAGGTTTCACGGTTAGTGGCATACAGGGTCAACCGGAGTCCGTTGTCCAGGCGAAACTCGCTACCGACAATAAACCTGAAACCGGATTCCTTCGCGGCCACGTGCGCACGAACGACACCGGTGACGGTACACTCGTCCGTTAGTGCCAATGCGGAGTAGCCCAGCTCACGAGCTTGCCGAATCAGCTCTTCCGGACGAGAGGCGCCACGCAGGAAAGTAAAGCTGGATACCGCGTGCAGCTCGGCGAACTCAGGCAATTGATGCGGCATATCGAAGTACTAACCGAATATGCCATGCAGAAACCAACGCTGTTCACCGCGTAACTCGCGGTAGACCCACAACCGCAGTCCGCGAGCGTTGCGGGCAATAAAATAGTCCCGGGCTACGTCGTTGCCGTCCCACCAGCCGCTTTCAATGCGCTCACGATCGATATCCAGTTGTAACGCGCCCTGGAACCGCGGCCGCCCTTCGTGATTGCTGCTTAGTGGCAAGGGCTCGTCCAGCAACCATAACGGTCGTCTACCGATGGTGGGTGCTGCTGTCGTTGCACCCACATCGGTGGTGCCCCAGGCATACTCCGGCCGATGCTCCGCCACCTGTTCAATCCCCGATACTGCCTCTTCGCCCAGCCGTGCACGCAAGCGCTCCAGCAACAAGTTCCAGTCCTGCTCGGTTTCGCCGTGTTTGGCAAACAGGTCTTGCGCCTGGCTGGCCAACGACAGAATGGTGTTGGCCACCATCACGATTTCGATGACCGGCGCCTCCAGGGTGATACGCTCCAGGCGCTCGCGCAGAACACCAACCAGATGTTCCGGGTCGCGGCTAAGGGCCGCCAGCTTGAGATCGATATGCGTCACATCGGTGTCAACCTTGTTGACTTGCTGATCTCGATGGATCAATTGAATCGATAGTTCCTGCACCCCGCCACCACAGCCCAACAGCATACCGCCGAGCTCAACCAGCAGTCGGCGCATAGCAAACAACAAGGCCTCAATGCTGTCGGCTTCCGCAGGCAGTAACAGCCGGCTACGAAATCGTTGTGGGGGTATGTAGGGTTTTTGCGGATCAGGTGCGCGCGCCAGGGCACGATCCAGTAGCAACACCAACTCTTTTCCCAACCGGCGCGTGAGTCCATCTCGTGGCAAGCGCACCAGGTCCGATACCCGCTGCAACCCCATGCCATGCAGCGAGCGCAATGATTTTTCACCCAGCGTCAGATGTTCGAGAGGGATATCGCCCAGTGCCTTGGCAAGCTGCGCCTTGTGCTCAATCACCTGCTCCTGATTGGCGCGTGCCAGCCAAAGTGCTGCCAGCGGTGTGGGCGCCACCGCCAGTGTTGCCGTGTAGCCTAACTCACTCACGCCAACGCGCATGTTTTCTAACAGGGGATAGATGCCACCAAACAGCACAAGGCTACCGCCGACTTCCAGTAATACAGTTTGCGAAAAAGAGAGACTGACCAGCGAGGTGAAGCGGGTTGCCCAGGCAGCGATCTGCTGCAGCGCCTCCTGCTCCAGCACCTCGTCGCGGGGATAAAGCTTGAGGTCATCCGCCAGGGCACAGGCCGCGCGCAATGGCATATGCGGGCGCACACCAAGGGACGCGGCGGCGGCATTACAAACTAGAACATGCGCCTTGTTTCCGCTGCTCTGGCATGTCGCCTGGGGCTCAGTGTCCGAAGTTGCCCGACTGAACACCTCGAGCGGCAGCCGGGGAAAATGCAGAGCCAGCCAAAGCATGGTCCTTCTCGATATAAATGGGTCCGGTGGCCCAGCCACCACGGCGCTTGAGCACATGCACCGCCAGACCGCGGGCGGTGGGCTCGAGCTTCAATCGCAGTGCCGCCGGTGAGGACTGCCCCGCCATACGCTGTGGGCGAAACAATACACCCCAGCTGTTACCTGCCTCGGCAGCCAACTGCAGACGGCGCATGACACCGGTATCGGCAGTATTCAACCACGCCAGTACCGCGCCACAGGTACCGGCACGCAGGGTTTGCTCCACTGCCCACAGGCCATCGGCGCCGCCGCGCGGGCGCACTACCATCACACGGGAAAGATCGACACCGGCCGACGCCAATGCCGGGGCATAAGGAATATGGGGCGGTGCTACCCAGGCAACCCAGCGCCGGGCATGGCTCAGGTTAGCCAATGCCGGCATCACCAGGCTTAGCTCACCGATTCCTTCATCAGGAATCAGGATTTCCGTCAGCGCGCCTTTGGGCCAACCGCCACCAGGCAATACTGCATCCAGTTGTGACACACCGGTAGAAATGCCTGCGGTGTTTTCAGGGGGAGTGCCGCCGCCGCGCCAGATGTCGGCGCGTTGTACCAAAGTATCGAGATTCATCGGAGTTCGCCGTTTCTAAGGACTCCGACACCAAGCCCCTCGATAGAAAGGGACTGATAACGGAGATCGATTTCAATGGGAGAAAAATCGGAATTTTCGGGTAACAGATCTACCCGGTATTTGCTCTTGCGCTTGAACCGTTTGACGGTGACTTCGTCCTCAACCCGCGCCACCACAATCTGGCCATTACTGGCCTCGGGGGTGCGGTGCACCGCCAGCAGGTCACCATCAAGGATGCCAACGTCGCGCATACTCTGACCCTGCACCCTCAACAGATAGTCTGCCCGTGGCCGGAACACATCCGGGTCCAATCCATAGCGGTCCTCTATGTTTTCCTGCGCCAGGATGGGATGGCCGGCTGCTACACGCCCGACCACAGGCAACCCTGTTTCCTCCTCAGGCAAACGGATGCCGCGGGAGGCCCCGGGCAATAGCTCGATCGCGCCCTTCTTCTCCAGTGCCCGCAGATGTTCCTCGGCGGCATTGGGCGAGCGAAACCCCAGGACCCGGGCAATATCGGCCCGGGTGGGCGGGTGGCCCTGATCAGCGATGTAGCCGCGGATCAGTTCCAGAATTTCTGCCTGTCTTGGGGTAAGAGCACGTTGCATGATTCAGATACTGTACGTTTATCCAGTTGATACTGGCATTATATACAGTAGTCGGGTCTTGGCAAGCGAAACTTGTCCGGGGCAGAAAACCACCCGGTAGCCGCTGAAAAACCAGTGATCTCGCGATAATTCGCAGAAAAATCGCCCTCCCGCGCAGGGAGTCAGGACGCCGGCAGATAATGCGATAAGATAGGAATAAAGGGCCACACCAGAAAAGGCGCTATGAAAAACAACAAAAACGAACTCCCCCGGGATGACGCTACCAGTGATGCGCTCGAGCAACGCGTGCGAGAGCAAACCCTTTCACTGGAAAAGGTTAACCGTGAACTCAAACAGGAAATCAGTGAGCGGCGACGCGCCGAACAGCAGCTCATCGAAGCCCTGCATGAAAAAGACATCATTATTAATACGGTACAGGACATCATTATCCGGCTTGATGCTGACAAGCGCCTTGTTAGCTGGAATCGTGAAGCCGAGGTTGTAACCGGCTATTCTGCAGAGGAACTGTTACACGCAGATCCGGGAATATTTATTAGTGGTGAAGACCTTGGCAAAACACAGACCGCGATATCACAGTGCACAAGGGAAGGCTACGGCTACGTAGAGGCTGCACTGGACCTGAAAAGCGGTGACACCATTCTTTACCAATGGGCCTTTGCCTCACTTAGTGACAGTGAAAACAAGCTTGTCGGATATGCCGCGGTCGGTCGCGACCTGAGCGATCGTATTGAGGCCGAACGGCAACGCCTTACCGATGCAGAACGACAACGCGATACCCTGGTTCGTGAGGTCCAGCACCGGGTAAAAAATAATTTGCAGGGAATTGTTGGTCTGCTGAGACACTACACACATGAAAATCCACAGACACGTGAGATCATGGAGACCGCCATCGGCCAGATCCAGTCCATGGCGCTGATGTATGGATTACAGAGCCGGCACAGCAATGATGACGTCCTGGTGCTCGATATGGTGACTGCGATCGCAGATAATGCCCAGTCGATCACCAGCGCTATCGTAAAAACCATAAATGGCGAATTCGATGAAGACCTGTTGGCGATATCGGCAAAAGAAAACGTTGCCGTCGCCCTGATCCTGAACGAGCTGATTTTCAACGCGATCAAGCATTCACCTTGTGCCGAAAAAAAGCAGGTTCTTGTATCAATTGAGCAGCGCGACAATGGTGTCGAGATTGCTATTGAGAATATCGGCGATCTACCCGAATCATTTCACTGGGCGAACGGCAAAGGCTGCGGAACCGGTTTGACACTGGTGCACTCACTTTTACCGAAGCGTGGTGTATCGATAGCATTTAACCAGAACGGGCAGAAAGTGCGAACAATATTGACGATCTCCAGTCCGGCACTGGTGCAATC
>Ga0209536_100001404_pt1 | contig 40139 bp, 32 predicted proteins | sample DeeMarSeWOR28_12_FD_187461 | JGI IMG/M metagenome (GOLD analysis project Ga0209536, IMG submission 187461) | Marine sediment microbial communities from White Oak River estuary, North Carolina - WOR-2-8_12 (SPAdes) (version 2) | ecosystem: Environmental > Aquatic > Marine > Intertidal zone >... | reverse complement strand
CACTGCGCCCTAGCTTCGAGGTGCACCGGGTCGCGGAAAAACACGACGCGGGCGTCCGTCGGACGGGCGACTTGCAGATGCGGCCTCGTAAGACTGGGAATGTCAGGCCGCGCAAGCCGCCCTCGGACGGTGCGCCAAGCGGGGTGGTTGCGGTCTTGCGCTTGGCACTTCGTACGCCGCCTCCAGCCCACGACGCGTTTTTCCGCGCCCCTATGCACGACTCTCATCGAGAGAGGCTTCCACCGGGTACCGCCGACGCTGTCGCGGACGCTGAACCGCTGTCGCGAGGGGTCCCACTACTGCGGGGGCTCGTCAATCACGACGGGGTTGCGCGCGGGCGCATCGGGCGTCCCCGTGGGTGCGGCGGGCTCGACCGGCGCGGGTTGTTCCTCCGGAAAGTCTGGAACGCTCCAATCGATACCGTCGTCCGGCTCGAGCGCTGGCGCTGGCGCTGGCGCTGAGTCTGACGCTGACGCTGGCGCTGACGCTGGCGCTGACGGGGGCGTCTTGGGCTTCCGTCGCTTCTTCTCGAGCTTCGGTTCATCGCGCCTTGCTTCCGGCTCTTCGACTGGTTCTTCGAGCACTTCTTCGGCGGGCTCCTCGGCCGGTTCGCGGACTCGCACATCGGTCGCGTTGATCTCGGCGACGGAGGCCGGCTCGAGCGCAGGGACATCGGTCCCGACGTCGATGACCGCCGCGCTCTCCTCCTCGGGAACGGGTGACTGGCTGGCCGGTCGCGGCGCCTCTGTCTCGGCGTTGGCGGGTCTCTGACGAAACCAGACGCCCGCCACGACGCCGATCAAGACCAGCGCCAGCAACGCGAGGCTCGCCCACAACCAACCGTGTCTGCGCCTCTTGGGCTTGCGTGTACGCCCGAGGTCGTAGCTGCTCGTTCCGAACGGCTTCGGCGCGGCCGACAGCAGTGCTTCTTCGTTCGGGTCGCGCCCAGTCGCGACCGATCGCGTCTCGGCCACCGCAGGCGGGATGCTCGACGGCTGGCTCGATCCGAGGAGCTCCGCCAGGTAGGAGCCTGGCGCAGCGAGCTCGTCCCCCCACACCGTGCCGAGCAGCAACGCCCGGGCGTCCGCGAGCAAACCGGCATGGCCTGCCGCCTCCGCCAGCGAATCGAGGAACTCGGCGAGCGTCTGCTGACGCGCCTCGGGCTCCTTGCTCAACGCGCGCATCACGACCTGGCCCACGTCGGCGGGGACCTCGGCGCCTCGCCCTTTGGTTTGGAGGAGCGGCGGCGCCTGGTGGACGTGCTGCATCAGAATTGCACCGGCGCTGCTTCCATCGAAAGGCAGCTCCCCGGTCAGAAGCTGATAGCTCAGCACACCGAGCGAATAGATGTCGCTCCGGTGATCGGTCGCTTCCCCCGTTGCGGCCTCGGGAGAGATGTAGGCTGCGGTGCCGAACACACGGCCGCTCTGTGTGGTCGCGGGGTCCGTTCCGTCTGCTTCCAACACGCGCGCGACGCCGAAGTCCACCAGCTTGACGAAGTCCGGGTCGCGTCCGCGCCGCACCAGATAGACGTTTTCCGGCTTGATGTCGCGGTGTACGATCCCGGCAGTGTGAACCGCGCTGAGGCCTGCGCAGAGCTTCATGATCATGATCACGGCGCGGTCGAGCGAAGGCACTCCTCGCTCTTCGATCTCGTCGGCGAGCGACCTTCCCTGAAGGAGCTCCATGACGATGTAGAGCCGATTGTCCGGAAGGTGTCCCGACAGAAACACGCGAACGAGATTCGGGTGGTCGAGCGAGGTGGCGACGCGAGCCTCGCGTTCGAACCGCGCCACCGCCTGGCCGTCACGTGCGAGCTCCGCCCGCAGCACCTTGATGGCCACGTCACGGCCGATCGTCATTTGGTGTGCGCGATACACGGTACCCATGCCGCCGACTCCGATCCGCTCCTCGATTCGGAACTGCTCGAGCAAGACGGCACCCAGCAAGGGGTCGGCGAGCTCTTCGTCGGTGGCGAGCAGGCTGCCGTCGTGGGGGCAGTACTCGGCTCGGCTCGCGAACTTCGAACCGCAACGAAGGCAGATCTTCCGCATGTCGGTGTGCCTTCCTCGAGGCCCGTGGGGCGTAGCATCTGGTAGTGGGTAGTACAATTTCCCCCTCGGACGCTCGATTCGGGGGAAGCTTCACTGTGGTGGCCCGTTTTTGAGCTAACTTGCACGAAGCAAAGCCATGCGGGTGATTGGAGGAGCGCTCTCGGGACGTAGATTCGGAGCCCCGAGCGGGCGGGGAACACGGCCGACGTCGGACCGCGTTCGAGAAGCGCTTGGCTCAGCGCTCCAGTCACGTGGCGCGTTCCTAGGTGCCTCGGTCCTCGACCTCTTTGCGGGAACGGGCGCATTGAGCTTCGAAGCCCTGTCTCGAGGAGCAGCGCTCGCCGTTGCCGTCGATCGAGAGCCACGAGCCATTCGAGAGATCGAACGGAGTGCAATCGAGCTCGGCCTGCAAGACCGCATCACGGTAGTCCGGTTGGACCTCCTCGGCGATCCCGCCTCGGCGGTACGCAAGCTGCCCGAAGTGCCAGGGGGCTTCAGCCTCGTCTTCTGCGATGCACCGTACTCCAACATCGAATCGGTGCCGGCGCTGCTCGTCGAGCTCATTCGGCAGGGACGTCTCGGGCCGCAGGCGTGGATCGTGATCGAACGTCCAGCCAGCCACGTCTGGAACTGGCCGAATGCGCTCGCGCCCAACGCCGAGTACCGCTATGGTCAGACCGGTATCAGCCTCGGCGTTCATGAACCCGAGAAAGGCATTCAGTGAGAGGCATCGCCGTCTATCCCGGGTCCTTTGATCCGATCACGAAAGGTCACACCGCCATCTTGAAGAGTGGCCTCGTCGCCTTCGAGAAGATCATCGTGGCAGTCTTGAACAACGAGGCGAAAAAACCTCTGTTCTCCGTGGCTGAGCGAATGGACATGATCCGCGAAGCAACCGAAGAAATGGGCCTCGAAACCGGGCGCGTCGAGATCGACAGCTTCGATGGGCTTCTCGTCAACTATGCACGCAGCCGTGGCGCGCGCGTCATCCTCCGCGGTTTGCGTGCCGTTGCCGACTTCGAGTACGAGCTTCAGATGGCCAACATGAACCGCCATCTCACGCCGGAGATCGAGACCGTGTTCATCATGGCTGACGACGCGTACTTCTACGTGGCGTCTACTCTCGTGAAAGAGGTCGCGAGGCTTGGCGGCGATGTGGCCGAGCTCGTCCCTGCCTCCGTCCAGCCGCGACTTCTAGCCAAGTTCGACAAATAGATCGGCTGGCTGATGGAACCTTCGGCGGCCAATCGGCGCATCTCGGGGAGTGATGCGAGCGATACTTTGCCGACCTGAAGCTCCGCGAGACTCGTCTCGCCGCGACTGACCGCGCGGCGAACGCGCAGCCAGCTCGTCAGATACACGGCGTCGCGCGCGACGCCGCCGGCTCGAAACGCGCGCTCACAGAGCGTGACGGACTCGCCAGCGCTGAACCCGTGCTCGACGACGAGAGCTCGAGCGGCGTCGCCAAAGGAAACTCCCGCGTGCATCGCGTAGGTAGCGAGCAAGCGTCCGGCCAGCGTACGACTGCGATTGGGCGTCAACGTGCCCGCCAGCTCCTCGAGCAGGATCGCAACGCCCTCTTGGTCACCGTAGGATCCGGCGGTTCCGATCGCGAAGATCCCCCAAGCCTGTGTTCGCCCATTGAACGCCGACACGAGGTGGCCATACACCTCGTGTGTCGCGAGGCGCCGCGCCTCACGAGCGCCGAAGCGCCGGTCGGCGATGAACACCGTGCGCTCTCCAACGGCCGCATTCGCGATGAGGTTGGGATCGACCCTAACCGCAATGTGTAGGCCCACCTGCTTCGCGTATGCGAGCATGAGGTCGCGGAGATTGAGATCTCGCTTGGAAGTGGCCGGAATCGTCTTGGACTCCTCCGGGGCGGGCGGCTCTGCGAGGATCTCGTGTGCGGCGTCCAAGGCGGTCATAGGCTCGTCCTCGAACACCCGCTCCCCACCGGTACCAAACAAGCGCGCCGCCATGGGGCGCACTTGCTTGGTACGACCCAACGACTCGAGGAGCAAAAGCTCGGTTTCGAGCTCCTCGAGCCGCGGCAGATATAGCGCAGCCGCATCGGTGTCGGCGGCGATTTGCCGGGCACGCGCGAGGTGTTGCCAGTTGATCCGGGCGACCTCCACGGGACGCCATTTCCAGCCGGGCTTCGCGTGCTCGCCTCGGGCCACGCTTTGAATCAATCGATGACGTTCCGCAGGGTCGCTGTGTGTAGTGGAACCCACGAGCAGGCGCGCGGTGTCGTGCAAACGACGCAACTCCACATCGAGCTCGGCCTGCATCCGACGCCGGCTGCGATCAGAGAAGCTGTGTGGCGCGTTCTGCGAGCTCACTCCGCTCACCCTTCGATAGTGTGACGTGGGCACCGATGCTCTCGTTCTGAAAACGCTGAGCGACGACCGTCAGGCCGTTGCTGGCGGCATCCACATAGGGGTTGTCGATCTGGTAGGGGTCACCTGTGAGCACGATCTTGGTATCCGCACCGCACCGCGTGATGACGGTCTTGACCTGATGCGGGGTGAGGTTCTGCGCCTCGTCGACCACGAGAAACTGATTGGGCAGGGAGCGGCCGCGGATGTAGGTCAGCGGCTCGATCTGAATCACACCCGATGCGACCAGCTCTTCGTAGCTCCGATGCTCCGAAATGCGGCCCCGACCATTGCTGAAGATGTACTCCAGGTTGTCGAATATCGGCTGCATCCACGGGTTGAGCTTCTCTTCCACGGTCCCCGGTAGATAGCCCACATCGCGGCCCATGGGAAAGATTGGCCTCGAGACCAGCATCCTGCTGTACGCGCCGTCCTGGACGACCGATTGCAGACCCGCGGCCACCGCCAGCAGGGTCTTACCCGTGCCGGCCTTGCCGACCAGCGTGAGCAAATGGATATCGGTGGATAGCAGCATGTCGAGCGCGAAGTACTGCTCGAGGTTGCGCGGACGAACGCGCCAGACGCCTTCGCGGCCGACGCGCAGCGGAACGATTGTCTCGCTCTTGGGATCGAAGCGACCGAGCGCAGTGTGCCGCGGCTGCTCCCGGTCACGAAGGACGATCCCTGCGTGCGGGTAAAGCTCGGCATCGACCTCCCGGCCATCGACGGGGTCACGCTTGGCGAGCTGATCGACGAGAGTGCTCGGGACGTCGGCCGTGATCACGCCCGAGTAGAGCTCTTCGATCGAAACACGGCCACCTTCGTAGGTCTCCGCGCGGAGACCCAGAGCATCCGCACGAATCCTAAGATTCGTGTCCATGGTGACGAACACGAGAGGGCGCTCGGGGCTCTCGTCCCGCAAGTCGAGCGCCATCTGCAAGATGAATCGGTCCATCTCGCCATGACTGCGGGTGCGCTTCGGCATCTCGGTCGGCACCGCCACACGAAGCTCCCCGCCCGTGCTCGGCAGCGGAACGCCTTGATCGAGCGTATGACCGTTCTGATCGCGCAGGTTATCGAGGATCCGTGAAAGGTGACGCGCGTTTTGGCCCAGCTCGCTGAGCTCTTTCTTGAACTGGTCGACTTCTTCGATCACGAAGATGGGTAGAACGACCGTATTGTCCTCGAATTTGTAGATCGCTAGCGGGTCGTGAAGGACCACATTGGTATCCAAGACGTAGGTCTTCTTCACGTTGCTGAACGTTAGCATGCTTTGATCTGCCGGGTACCGAGAAATGAAAAGCCGCTATAGTGCGTGCCGGCGGATACGTTCATGATCGAGGAGCTGAGTTACCAAGGTCTCGCGATCCTCGCGGCCGCTGGTGTGCTTGCCACCATCGTCAACGTGATGGCGGGTGGCGGTGGCATGATCGTGTTGCCCGCATTGATGGCACTCGGGCTACCGGCAGACGTCGCGAACGGCACCTACCGACTCGGCGTCGTCACGCAGAGTATCGCAGGTGCCGCCGCCCTCAATCGTGCGGGCAAGCTCGAGACCTCGTCGATTGTGCCAATCCTGATCCCCACCATCTCGGGAGCGGCGGCGGGTGCGCTGCTGGCAACTTGGATTCCGCGCGAGCTCCTCAAACCAATCATGCTCACGACGATGATCTTCATGGCCGGACTCATCGTATTTCGTAAGCGAACTCTCATTGCGCCAGAAGGTCCAGCGTTGAGACCAACGGAGGCGCCACGCTCGTTCCTCGGCCTGTTTTTCGCAGGCGTTTATGGGGGTTTCATCCAGGCCGGGGTCGGGTTTCTGTTGCTCGGAGTGCTCGTTGGAACGCTGCGTCACGGCCTAGTCACGGCGAACGCTCTGAAGTTGGTCGTAACCCTTGCGTTTGGCGTGGTCGCCCTAGGGATCTTCACGTGGGCAGGGCTCGTGTCGTGGACGCCAGCTATCGTTTTGGCCGTTGCGTCGATCGTCGGCGCGCGTCTCGGCGTCAAGCTCATGCTCAAGGTGCCCATCGCCGGCCTTCGGTGGTTTGTGTTCACATGTGTGGTCGCCACGTCCATCGTCGCCTGGCTTCGGTAGTTAACACCGATCACCGTTGGTGATAGTCTCGCCGACTAGGAGGAATTCGCCATGGGGGAAATGGTCAAGCAGATCGCCGCACTGCAGGACTACGAGCAGTACCAAGACCTACACTGGGAGGGCTCCTTCGAAGATTACCTCCAGATCGTGCGGGAACGACCGCAAGTGACGCGCAACGCGTTCCAACGCCTCTACGACATGGTCGTGTCGTACGGCGAAGAGGAGTACATCGACAACAAGAAGAAGCTGATTCGATACCCCTTCTTCAAAGACCCGATCGAGAACGGCAAAGACGCGATCTTCGGTCTCGACATTCCCCTGATGCGATTGGTCCACGTCCTCCACGCCGCCGCGCAAGGGTACGGCCCCGAGAAACGGATCATTCTCTTGCACGGACCGGTCGGTTCCTCGAAGAGCACGATCGCGCGCTTGTTGAAGAAGGGGCTCGAGCGATACTCGCGAACGCCCGAAGGTGCTCTCTACACCTACGAATGGACGAACCTGCACCAGACCGGTCTCGCCGGCGGCGACGACGTGTTTCCGTGCCCGATGCACGACGAGCCGCTTCGTCTGATTCCGCCGGAGTGGCGCGAGCAAGCCGTTCAGGAGCTGCGGCTCGGCAACGATCGGCAGCGTGTCCAGGTGCGCGGCGAGCTGAATCCGGCGTGCCGCTTCATATTCCGCAGCTTACTCGAACGCTACGACGGCGATTGGTCGAAGGTGATGAGCAACCACATCAACGTGAAGCGCCTCATCTTGAGCGAGCAGGATCGCGTCGGCATCGGAACCTTTCAGCCGAAGGACGAGAAGAACCAGGACTCCACCGAGCTCACCGGGGACATCAACTATCGGAAGATCGCCGAGTACGGCTCCGATTCCGATCCCCGCGCGTTCAATTTCGACGGAGAGTTCAACATCGCGAACCGCGGCGTCGTCGAGTTCGTGGAGGTTTTGAAGCTCGATGTCGCGTTCTTGTACGACCTGCTAGGCGCCACGCAGGAGCACAAAATCAAGCCGAAGAAGTTCGCGCAGACCGATATCGACGAGGTGATCATCGGTCATACGAACGAAGCGGAGTACAAGAAGCTCATCAACAACGAATTCATGGAAGCGCTCCGCGACCGCACCATCAAGATCGACATCCCGTACATCACGAAGATGAACGAGGAGATCAAAATCTACCAGAAGGACTTCAGCCCGGCCCGGCTTCGCGGCAAGCACGTCGCGCCACACACGCTCGAGGTCGCAGCGATGTGGGCGGTTCTCAGCCGGCTCGAGGAGCCGAAGAAACACCAGCTGTCGCTCCTGCAGAAGTTGAAGCTCTACGACGGCAAGATCCTGCCCGGCTACACACAAGACAACGTGAAGGAGCTTCGCAAGGAAGCCAACCGCGAGGGTCTCGAAGGCATGTCACCTCGGTACGTACAGGACAAAATCAGCAACTCGCTCGTTCGCGAAGGCAACGAGGGCTACATCAATCCGTTCATGGTTCTCAACGAGCTCGAAAAGGGGTTGAGCGCTTCGCTGACGGTAGGCGAAGAGCAGCGTAAGCGATACGCGGAGCTGATCAGCGTCGTAAAAGCCGAGTACGACGAGATCGTGAAGAACGAAGTGCAACGCGCGATCAGCGCCGATGAAGAGGCCATCGGGCGCCTCTGTGCGAATTACATCGACAACATCCGCGCCTACCTCATGAAGCAAAAGGTCAAGAACAAGTACACCGGCAAGGACGAAGAGCCGGACGAGCGTCTGATGAGGTCGATCGAAGAGAAGATCGACATCACGGACCCTCGTAAGGACGATTTTCGCCGCGAGATCATGAACTTCATCGGGCACCTGGCGCTCGAGGGCAAGAAGTTTACCTATGAAACGAACGATCGACTCCGTCGTGCGCTCGAGATGAAGCTCTTCGAGGACCAGAAGGACTCGATCAAGCTGTCGAGCTTCGTGTCGAACGTCATCGACAAAGAGACGCAGGATAAGATCGACATCATCAAGAACCGGCTGATCAAGTACTACGGCTACAACGAGGCTTCCGCGACGGACGTGCTTGCCTACGTCGCGAGCATCTTCGCGAGGGGCGACGTAAGGGAGTAACGGCTTGTCGCTGCGCATCGATCAGGACCACTCGCGGTTCCGCAACATCGTTCGCGGGCGCATCCGACAGAATCTCCGCAAATACATCTCGAAGGGCGAGCTCCTCGGGCGACAGGGCAAAGACATCGTGTCGATCCCAGTTCCACAGATCGACATCCCCAAGCTGCGGTTTGGTGACAAACAGCAGGGCGGAGTTGCTCAAGGCGACGGAGATCCAGGCGATCCGCTGTCCGGAAGCCCGCAGGAGGGAGACGGCCAGGGCCAAGCAGGAGACCAAGCGGGAGATCATGCGCTCGAGGTCGAGCTCACGCTGGACGAGCTCGCAGATATTTTGGGAGAGGAGCTCGAGCTACCGAACATCGAGAACAAGGGGAAGAGCGCGATCATCGACAAGAAGGACCGCTACGTCGGAGTACGCAACGTCGGTCCCAACTCGCTTCGCCACTTCAAGCGCACGTTTCGCAGCGCGCTCCGGCGGCAGATTGCGCTCGGTACGTACGATCCGAAGCGGCCGGTGATCGTCCCGACGCGTGACGACATGCGCTACAAGTCCTGGAAGACCGAAGAGGAGCCTGTCGCCAATGCGGTCATTCTCTACATGATGGACGTCTCAGGATCGATGGGCGATGAGCAGAAGGAGATCGTCCGAATCGAGTCTTTCTGGATCGATACGTGGCTCCGCAAACAGTACAAGGGTATCGAAACGCGCTTCATCATCCATGATGCAGCAGCACGCGAGGTCGACCGGGACACCTTCTTCCGAACGCGAGAGTCCGGCGGAACGATGATTTCGTCCGCCTACCGGCTGGCGGCCGAGATCATCGAGTGCGACTACCCGTCGGCGACGTGGAACATCTACCCATTCCATTTTTCCGACGGCGACAATTGGAGCGTCGACGACACCCTGCTCTGCGTCGACATTCTCAAGAAGCTCTTGTTGCCGGCGTCCAACGTCTTTTGTTACGGACAGGTCGACAGCCCGTACGGCTCCGGTCAGTTCATCAAAGATCTCCGAGAGCACTTCTCGGATGACGAACAACTCATCACCAGTGAGATCAACGACCGCGACGCCATCGTCGAATCGATTCGCGAGTTCCTCGGGAAGGGCAAGTAGCGCATGGCTCAATTCGCCCTCAAAACTGCGCTTCCCAACTACCTACGCGACGAGCAGCAGCGGATTCAAGGGTTCGCCGAAGCGGTAGGGCTCGACTTCTTCCCAACGATCTTCGAAGTCCTCAGCTACGAACAGATGAACGAAGTCGCTGCCTACGGTGGGTTTCCCACGCGTTACCCCCATTGGCGCTGGGGAATGGAGTACGAGCGCCTCAGCAAGAGCCACGAGTACGGGCTTTCCAAGATCTACGAGCTGGTGATCAACAACAACCCAGCGATCGCATACCTCCTCGAAGGCAACAGCCTGGTCGACCAAAAGCTCGTAATGGCCCACGTCTACGCTCACGTCGATTTCTTCAAGAACAACTTCTGCTTTCAGATGACGAGCCAAGGCCGGGATGCACGACACGGAACCGATGTGCGCAAATGGATCGACGCGATGGCGAACCACGGCGCGATCGTACGCAAGTGGGCGAACCGCATCGGCATCGAGACCGTCGAGCGATTCATCGACGCTTGTCTCAGCTTGGAAAACCTGATCGACCCGCAGAAGCCATTTCTGCCCAAGCAACTCGCACCCAAGACTTCCGAGGAAGACGAAGAGCCCGAAACGCCAGAAGTGCCCCTTCTTCGTGTTGATCGTGAGTACATGGAGTCTTTCATCAACCCAGAGGACTTCGTCGAGGCCCAGAAGAAGAAGCTGGCCGAGGAGGCGGAACAAGCGCAGCGTTTTCCGACCCAGCCCGAGCGAGACGTTCTCGGGTTCTTGCTCGAGAATGCCCCGCTGCAGCGCTGGGAACGAGAGTGTCTCGCCGTCATCCGCGCCGAGGCCTACTACTTCCTGCCTCAAATGCAGACGAAAATCATGAACGAAGGCTGGGCCAGCTATTGGCACTCGCGGCTCATGACTGAAAACATCTGCGACGCGAGCGAGATCGTCGACTATGCCGACCGCTGCGCAAGCGTCCTGGCGACCGCGCCAGGTCAGCTCAACCCTTACAAGCTCGGCATCGAGCTCTTTCGGCACATCGAAGACCGCTGGAACAAGGGCCAGTTCGGCAAAGAGTGGGACGAATGCGACGATTGGGAGCTTCGCCGCCACTGGGATCGCCGCACTGGGCTGGGTCGCGAAAAGATCTTCGAGGTGCGCTCTCTTTACAACGACGTCACTTTCATCGACGAGTTTCTGACCGAAGACTTCGTGTTGGACCAGAAGCTCTATGCTTTCGGCTACAACGAGCGCAACGACCGCTGGGAGATCGAGAGCCGGACGTTCGCCGACGTCAAGAAGCAGCTACTCACGAGCCTCACGAACGCGGGCAATCCGATCATATCCGTGATCGACGCGAACCATGCCAACCGATCCGAGCTGTTGTTGCAGCATACCCACCAGGGCGCCGACCTCAGGCTCGACTGGGCCAAGGAAGTCACGAAGGCGCTCTCACGGGTCTGGACGCGACCGGTCGAGATTCACACGGTCGTCGACGAGAAGCCGACCGCCCTTCGGTACGACGGCCGGGATTACGCACAGAAGTCGCTCTAGAACCCGCTGCAGTTGTCGAAGCGAATTGTCGCCGGTCCACCACCGACGGCACCAACGTCGAAGCCGAGACCGCTCGTCGAGCTCAGAAGTGCCGCGCACTGTAGGTCGAATACGACCTCATCGCCTTCCGCGGAGACATTGGTGATCTGGCAGGGCTGATCGACGGATGGCGGCGCATCCCCACAGAAACCGGTCACGAGGCCACCGTAGTCTGCGCCATCTTCGATGATCGTGACTTCGCACGTGTCCTCGACCGACTCGTTTCCGAGAATCGCATCGAGCGTGAAAGCGAAGTCGTCACCCACGTAGGCTTCGAGAGCGATGAAGGTCCGCCCGTCCGGCCGCTCCACGGCTTCACACCGCACATCCAAGACATCGCCCGCGCATGCGGTGTCGCCCCGCTCCCCCGTGATCGAGCGTTGCCCGACCGAACCCAAGCAGGTATCCGGCGCGAGGGATCCACAGTCGGCAGCGCTGCCATCTGGGCAGGTGAGATTGTAGCTCGCGTCGACGGAAACCGTCCCGCCAGTCTCCGCGCACGCGAGAGCCAAGGTGGCGACGAACATGCATGCAAGACGACCCCTTCTCATCCCCAAACCCACGGAATCAGAGTAGCCAGGCGAACCTTGGGTCGCAACTAACGCGGCGAAAGCGCCTGCAGAAGGTCGTCCTGGAGGTCATCGACGTCCTCGAGCCCGACTGAAAGGCGGATCAGTCCGTCGCGGACACCGCGCGCCTCTCGGACCTCGGGCGGCATCGATGCGTGGCTCATCAGCGCGGGTTGGCCGACGAGTGACTCGACCCCGCCGAGGCTTTCCGCCAACGACCAGAGGCGCACGCGGCGAACCAGCGTACTGGCTGCCTCGAGACCGCCAGCCACCACGAAGGAGAGCATCCCGCCGAAACCCGTCATCTGGCTCGCGGCAAGGGCATGTTGCGGATGATCGGGCAAGCCGGGGTAATGGACTTCTTCGACGGCCGGCTGTTTGCGCAGCCACGCTGCAAGCGCCCCTGCGCTACTGCAGTGCCGAGCCATCCGTAGCGGAAGCGTCTTGATGCCGCGCGCGATCATGTAGCAGTCGAACGGCGACGGAACCGCTCCCCCCGCGCGCTGGATGAACCTCAGCCGGTCGGCAACGACCTCGTCGTTACAGACCAGAGCCCCGGCCACCACGTCACTGTGCCCATTGAGATACTTCGACATCGAATGAACGACGATATCGGCGCCGTGCTCGAGTGGGCGCTGGAGCACCGGCGTCGCAAAGGTATTGTCGACGACGCAAAGGGCATTTCGTTCGTGGGCGACTCCCGATAAGCTCGCGATGTCGAAGATCCGAAGTAATGGGTTCGTCGGTGTTTCCACCCAGAGCATGCGCGTAGCGTCCGTCGTCGCGGCCACGACTGCGGGTTCGTCGGACATGTCGACCCAGGTCACCCGGATGCCGATCGGTGCGACCAATTGCTCGATCAACCTATACGTGCCCCCGTAGATGTCGCCGCAAGCCACGAGGTGGTCACCGGGAGCCAACAATTGGAGCGCTGCGTGCATCGCCGCACACCCGGACGAAAACGCCGCGGCATGCTCCCCTCCCTCGAGCAGGGCGAGGGTGCTCTCCAACGCGTCCCGGTTGGGGTTTCCGACTCGCGCATAGGCATGCGTGTCGTATCGGCCAGGAGCTTCTTGTAGAAACGTGCTCGAGAGCGAGATGGGCGGTGTCACCGGCGTGCTCGTCCCTGGCTGGACGCGACCCGCGTGCGCGGCCACCGTGTCGATGCGGTACCTCATGGTGCCGGGGGTACCGCGGTGTCGCCGCGCTGCCAAGAGGGATTGCCGCGAACGGGCTGCGCACGCTAAAACCGGGCCGATGCTGGAGCTTCTCACGAATCCCGATGCATGGGTCGCCCTGCTGACCCTGACCGCACTCGAGATCGTGCTCGGTATCGACAACATCGTGTTCATCGCGATATTGGCGTCGCGCCTGCCGGTGGAGCAACAAGGCATTGCGTATCGCCTCGGCCTCATGGGCGCCATGTTCACGCGGGTCGCCCTGCTCCTGACGATCAACTGGGTCATGCACCTCACCGACCCACTGTTCGCGGTGATGGGGCATGCCTTCTCGGGCCGCGACCTCATCTTGCTGGGTGGCGGCTTGTTCCTGATCGCGAAGAGCGCACAAGAGATCTACGAAAAGGTCGAAGGCGAGCACCGCGGGGACATCAAAGGCTGGTTCAGCGGTCTTCCGGGCATCGTGGGCCAGATCATGATCCTCGACGTGATCTTCTCTCTAGACTCGGTGATCACGGCAGTTGGTATGGCTGAGCACATCGAAGTCATGGTGGCCGCGGTGGTCATCGCGATCATCGTGATGCTCGTGTTCGCAAAGCAGATAGGCGACTTCATCAACAAGTACCCGTCGATGAAGATCCTCGCCCTCTCGTTCCTATTGCTCATCGGAGTACTTCTCACGGCTGAAGGGCTCGGCCAGCACATCAACAAGGGCTATATCTACTTCGCCATGGCGTTTGCGCTCATCGTCGAGCTGCTCAACATTCGGTTTCGAACCAAGCAGCGGGCTGCCTGAGCGAAATTTTTGCTGCAGCGCTTGCCTCCATGAGCAACACTCTCGCGCAATGCGGTTGGCGCGCCTCATAGGACCAGACCTCGAGTACGCGATCGCGATCGGTCCCGAAGCCGTTCGCGAGGCGGTATCGGAGTTCCACGCAGAGGACATTGCCGAGCTGCTCGAAGATCTCTCGCCCAGAGAAGCCGTTTTGCTCGTCCGCGCGCTGCCCACGGAAACCGCTGCCGACGTCGTCGAGCGCTTGAGCCCTCGCCGCCAGGTCTTGGTGTTCAATGCGATCGACACCGCTCGCGCGGTCGAGCTCTTGAGGGAGATGGACCCGGACGACCGCGTCGATCTCTTGCAAGAGCTCGAAGAAGGTGACGCGAGGTCTCTGCTCTCTGCGCTCGAGCGACGCGAGCCCGAGGCCGCAGAGGAAGTTCGCGAGCTGGTTCATTACGAGCCGGAGACGGCCGGCGGCCTGATGACCACGGAGTTTGCGTCGCTGCCCCCGGACACCAAGGTGTGGGAGGCAATCGATGCGGCGCGACGGCTTGGCCGTGAGGAGCTCGCCGAGATGCTCTACTACATCTACGTCTGCGAACCTGACGGTAAGCTGGTCGGTGTGGTCTCGCTGAGGGATCTGATCTTGAGCGATCCGGGCCAATCGCTCTCCGAGGTCATGACGGGAAACGTGTTTGCCGTGACAACTTCGGACGACCAAGAGAGGGTCGCCCACGAGATTGCACGGTACGACTTGGCGGCGTTGCCAGTCGTGGACGATCACGGACGGATGCTCGGCGTCGTCACGGTCGACGACGTGGTCGACGTCGTGATTGAAGAGGCGACGGAAGATGCACAGATGATGGGCGGCGTCGTTCCGCTCGAAGATTCGTATTTCCAGACGGGCTGGGCCGAATTCGTTTGGAAACGCGGTTCGTGGCTGGTGCTCCTCTTCGTGGCACAGCTACTCACGGCGACCGTCATTCAAGAGAATCAAGACGTCTTGACGGCCACGGTCGAGCTCGTGCTCTTCATACCACTCATCATTGCATCGGGCGGCAACGCGGGATCCCAGTCGTCGACGCTGGTGATCCGGGCCATGGCAGTCGGCGAGCTCAAGCCTGCAGACTGGGCGAAAGTGCTCGGCCGCGAGCTGCTCATCGGCCTCTCGCTCGGAGTCGCGCTCGGGCTCATCGGCTTTGCCCGCGGTTGGTTTGCCGGCGAAACCGTCCCGCCCCTAGCTATTGCGACGGCCGTCGGCGCCAGCATCCTCGCGATCGTCACCTTGAGCACGATGATCGGGTCCCTGCTACCGCTGCTAATCCGGCGGGCCGGGCTCGACCCGGCGGTGTCATCGACCCCGTTCATTGCCTCGGTCGTCGATGTCCTCGGGCTCATCGTCTATTTCGCGGTTGCGCAGGTAATTCTGCACGCTTTCTTCGCCGTCTAGCGTCTCGATCTTGGCCGCATCCGTGTTAGGCTCCCGGTTCGCAAGGGGAGCTTCTAGATGCCGAATCTGACGATCAACTACACACAAGACATCGATACCGTGTACCGCTTCGTGACTGACCCCGAGGTCATCAAGAAGCGCAGCGAGGCGATGGGCGAAAAGAACATCAAGATCCAGATCGACGAGGCCGGTGGCACGAAGACCATCACCTCGACGAGGGAGATCGAGAGCGACCTGCCTGGCTTCGCGAAGAAGCTCTTCAGCTCGACGAACACAATTGTCGAGCGCCGCGAGTGGCGAGACGCGGGCGACAAGAAGACTTGCAAGTCCCACATCGACATCCTCGGGACGCCCGGCAAGATTGACTCGAACATCACGATCTCGCCGAACGGTAGCGGCTGCACCTACGACATCGAGTTCGAGGTCACCGCGAAGGTGCCGCTCATTCGCAAAAAGCTCGAAGAGTTCGTCGCGAAAACGACCGCCGAAGGCATGCGCGACGAGCACGAGTATAACCAGCGCCAGCTGAACGCGGCCGGCTGAGCTCTACTCTCCCCGAAGCTGAGCCTGCAGGTAGTCCTCTTCGTCCCAGAAGGCGCACTTCGCTGCAGGCACCGTTTGGACCGTCATCGTCGAGTCGATCGCGAGGTAACGCTCGGCCGCGGCATCGTAGATTGGCCAGTCCGGGCCGCCCGGCGAGCCCGGCTCCCCGGTGGCCGCAAAGCGTGTGAAATACGTGAGCGTGCGGAGCCACAGCGCCTCATCGGCCGTTCCTGGGCGCCACTCGCGAAGCGTGGTGGAAAAGCTCTGCAGGTCGATCTCGAGCAATGGGTCGTAGCCGAACACGTACGGGATCTCGGCGCCGTGAAACGCGCCGAGGTCGTAGCCGGGTGGCGCGCCACCGAGGAAGGGTAGCGCCACCTCGAGCTGGGAGCGGCCTTCGGAGAATTCGAACTGGTAGAGATACGTCGGAACGTATTGGGCCAGCTTGGCAGCCTCGGTTCGGCCAGGGCAGCGAAACACGGTGTCGGTCACCATCGCTGCCAACGCGAGCATCGGAACGGCGTAGTCGTCGAGTGGGTACTCTGCCGCCGCTTTCACGGCCAAGTCCGTGTCGCCGGCCAGATAATAGGAGAGCAGCGTCTCGTAGTTCTCTTCAGTGACGGCGAGCGGCGGTGTCGAGAGCTCGGCGAGCCAGGTGAACAAGCGAGCCTCATCCCGCGTGAACCCGACGATGGTCGGCACTCGGTTGAAATTGCCCGAGGCGAACGATTCACGCGGCTGCTCCGTGAAGAAGGCACCGTCGAAGACCGGACCCCAAGTCCCTTGTGGATCGTCAGTGGGGTTGAAACCGAAGTTGTCGCCTGGGGGTAACGCGGCGAGCACCTCGTCGAAGGGCTTGTCGCGGATGCAAGCGAGTGGTTCTTCGGCGGAGGTGCAACCCAAGGCGTCCGCGAAGCGTTGGCCCTGGGCTTCGGCGACCGCCAGGGTCGGCCATGGACGTTCACAGGAGCCGCTCATGATGATCGCCTTCGCAAACAAGCCGGCGCTCCCCGGAGACGCGAGTTGACTGCATACGCTGAAACCTCCGGCGGACTCGCCGAAGAGCGTGACGTTGTCGGGGTCGCCTCCAAATGCGGTGATGTTATCCTGGACCCACTGCAGGGCGGCCACCTGGTCTAGCAATCCGTAGTTACCGGAGGCGCGGTCCGTGCTTTCCTGCGTCAACGCCGGATGCGCCAGGAAGCCGAGCTGACCGAGCCGGTAGTTCATGCTCACAACGACCGTGCCCGTCTCCCGTGCGATGCGGTCGCCCGACGTGCCCCCATCGGTTTGCAGACCCTCCCCGAGCGTGAAGCCACCACCGTGGATCCACACCATCACCGGCAGGTTAGACCCTGCGACGGGCGTATCGACGTTCAGGTAAAGGCAGTCCTCACTCGGGTTGAACCCCGGCACGGGCAGACCGGCGAATGGAGCCTGTGGACAGATGGCCGGCTTCGCTGTCGCGGCGCGCGGCTGCGTCCATGGCACAGGCGCGACGGGAGGCTTCCATCGAAGCTCTCCCACGGGCGGCGCGGCGTAGGGGATACCCCGATACGAAAATACGCCCTCGTCTTCGACCCCTTGGACTGGACCCCATTGCGTCTCGACCGTCAGGGTTCGCGATGCCTCGCCACTGCCGGTCCCATCGCAACCGACGATCACGACAGCCAGAAAGAGATGAGCAAGCAGGCGACGATCAATCATCGAGAAGATCCGTGAACATGGCAGCCCACACTAAGGTGTGCGCTCCGTGTTTGCCAGTGGGACCGTTCTAGCCAGCGAAGACCGCTCGATCCTTGGCCCAATCTCGAAGCGATGCGATCCGCTCCGCCATCGTCACGGAGAGTGGCTTGGTGAGCTCGATCTCCTCGACGAGCGCCTCGGTCGTCAGATCCTCCTCGCGCGAAAACGCCGTATACAGCGCGGACACGACGGCCTGCTCGATCTCTGCCCCGCTGAAACCTTCCGTTCGCTCGACGAGCCGCGGAATGTCGAACCTCGCCGGATCCCGATTGCGCTTCTTCAAATGGATTTCGAAGATGCGTGTGCGCGCCTCCACCTGTGGCAGGTCGACGAAGAAGATCTCGTCGAAGCGACCCTTGCGCATCAGCTCCGGTGGGAGCTTCGAGATGTCGTTCGCGGTCGCGATGACGAACACGCTCTCCTTCTTGTCTTGAAGCCACGCGAGAAAGGTACCGAAGAGTCGCTGGGCGGGTCCACCGTCCGCGTCTTCCTGCGACAGCGACTTTTCAATCTCGTCGATCCAAAGAACCACGGGGGCCATCTGCTCGGCGAGCTTGATCGCCCGCCTCAAGTTCTTCTCGGTCTCGCCAACGTAGCGATTGTACAGATTGGACGGATCGAGCCGAATGAGAGGCAGCTTCCACTCGGCGGCGACGGCCTTGGCGCACAAGCTCTTCCCGCAACCCTGGACACCGATCAACATCAGGCCCTTGGGAGGCGAAAGGCCGTACTCCTTGGCCCGGTCCGGATCTTCGAAGGCGGCCTGGCGCTTTCGGAGCCAGTCCTTGAGATGCCGAAGGCCGGCGACATCGCCCATTTCGTGCTCGTGAGGAAAGTACTCGAGGACGCCGGAACGCTCGATGATCTGCCGCTTCGCCCGGAGAACACCAGCAAGGTCTTCTCGCCCGAGGACACCATCTTCGATCACCGCCTGCGTGATGATCTTCTGTACCTCGAAAAACGTGAGCCCATGGAGCGCCGACAAGAGCTGCGAGACGTCCACGCTCGAAAGTTTCACCCGTACGTGAAGCCGGCTTGCGAGATCCTTCAACACCGCCTGGACGAAGGCGTGGTACGCCTGAGGCGATGGAGCATGGAGGTTCATCGGCGTGAACAAGTGGTCGAGTGCGGCCGGTAGGTCGAGAGCGCTGCCGGAGACAATCACGGCACCACGATGCCCAAAGTACTTTTTGTGAATGCTCTTGAGCTGCGCGACGACGACGGGCTCGTGAAGGTACGCTCCCAACCCGCGCAGGTGAAAGATTGCCTCGAGATTCGACCGCTCGATGAAGGCGAGCGCCTTCTGAGGGGACGCGCTGTCTGGGGTTTGACCAGAATCGGGCATCTCGCGCCGGAGGCCTTCGACTTGGTTCCAGGAGAACAACGGCAACCCGGTGTGCTCGGCGGCATGCTCGAGAAGGACGTGGAGTCGCTCTTCTTCGACGGTGTCCACCAATAAGAGCGGATGATGCGCCCGAATCAGGATCTCGAGCTCGCGCAGCTGGTCTGCGGACGGCGGCACCCCCCTTAGCACCGTTTCAGGATCGGAGGTCCCCGAGGGGGTGTCAACCTTCGGTACGGCGAACCAGAGGCTCAGCTCCCGTCGGAGGGGCGATTTGACAGGGGGTGGCTCGAATTTACACTCCGCCCCATGGCAACTCTGGGAGACAAGGTCGTCGACAAGCGCATCGTGGAACGCAACATCGCGAAGGGCTTGGTCACCAAAGATCAATACGAACGACACCTGGACGACCTTCCGGATCGAGAGGGCTCGTACGAACGCGTCCAGGTCGAGCCGAGCGATTCGAGCGCAGACGAGCCGACGGAGTGACTCGCGATGCGTGAGGAAGACGACGCGCCACCGGGCATCGATTTCAACACCTTCGTGTTGTCTCTGAGCACATCGGCGCTGATGCACCTCGGGAAGCTTCCGGGCTCCGAGGACGCGACCGTCAACCTCGCCCATGCCAAACAGTCGATCGACTGCATCGCGCTTCTCGAGCAGAAGACCCGGGGCAATCTCACTGGGGAGGAAGAGCGCCTCATCAGCGAGGTTCTCTACGATCTGCGGCTGCGTTTCGTGGCGGCAACGAAAGAAGCGGACAAGAAGACTTGAAGCAAGTCACCCTCCGGCTGGACGCGTACGACGCGGAGGCTCGACGCTACGTCGCCGGAGCGCAACAACTTGCCGACGACCGCCGGCACGCGGAGGTCGAACCCATTCACCTATGGTTCGCGCTGGTCGACCGTTCCGAGACGACGCAAGCCGCCGTCCGCAGGTCCGGAGTCGATCCCACCGACCTCCTGGTCGAATCGGAATGGGCGTTGCGCAGAGTGCAAGCATCGGGCGCGAAGGCTGACGCCTACCTCTCCTCGAGATTCCTCGAGCTGCTCTCGCGCGCCGAGCTGGAAGCGACTCGCCACGGCGGGGGGCCCGTCAGCGTGCAGAATCTATTGCTCGCCTGCGCTCAAGAACCGGAGGGGCTCGTACGCAGGGTACTTCGCGCCGCCGGGCTTAGCAGTGCCATCCTTCGTGAAGCCCTGGCCGAGGTGGACCCCATGAACGAGAAGAGCAAGACGAGGCGCAGCGCAGCTTCGAACGGCGTACTCGAGAAGTACGGCCGCGACCTCACGCGCATGGCGGCAGAAGGAGAGTTCGATCCCTTCGTCGGGCGGGAGGACGAGCTCCGCCGGATGTTGCAAGTGCTCGCGCGGCGCGAGGAGAATAACCCGCTTCTCGTCGGCGATAGCGGGACCGGTCGTACCGCTCTCGTCGAAGCGCTCGCATCGCGCATCGCAGCAGGCGACGTGCCAGACATGCTCTCCGACCGGCGCATCATCGCGATCGACTCGGGAGCGCTCGTGGCGGGCGCGCACCTGCGGGGCGAGCTCGAAGAACGCATGAGTTCCATCCTCGACGCCGTCCGGGATTCGGGCGGTCGCGTAATCTTGTTTCTCCCGAACCTCGCGACCTTCCTGCGAACGAGAGGCGGAGCCGGCGACATGCTCGCGAATGCGCTGAGCCGAGGCGAGGTGCGGGCGCTCGGGCGGTGCACGCCAGACGAGCTTCGCGCGATCAACGACGAAGCCAGCTCGCTATCGCGCCGATTCGTACCGATCCTGATCGAGCCTCCATCGCCGGAGGAGGCAGTTGCGATCGTGCTTGGCGTCAAGCCTAGATTCGAAGACGCACACGGTGTTCGTATTTCGGACGCAGCGGTCGAGGCGGCCGTACGTTTCGCGAGGCGCTACCTGACAGGCCGTGAGCTACCCAAAAGCGCGATCGACTTGATCGACGAGAGCGCCGCGCGCGTGCAACTGGGGCTCGGAGGCGACGAGCCCGGCGAGCTGGTCGGCCCCGAAGACGTCGCCGAGGTCGTGTCGCTTTCGACGGGGATACCAGCCGCCAAGATGATGGAAGAGGAAGCGGCGAAGCTCCTCGACATGGAGGCCCGGCTCCGTGCGCGGGTCGTCGGCCAGGACCATGCGGTCAACGCGCTGAGCAAAGCGGTGCGGCGCGGCCGCGTCGGACTACGCGACCCCAAGAGGCCGATCGGCTCATTTCTGTTTCTCGGACCCACCGGCGTTGGGAAGACCGAGCTCGCCAAGGCGCTTGCGGAGTTCTTGTTCGACGACGAGGCGGCATTGACGCGGCTCGACATGAGCGAGTTCATGGAAAAGCACATGGTCGCGCGCCTGCTCGGCTCGCCACCAGGCTACGTCGACAGCGAGGCGGGCGGGTTCCTGACCGAGGCGGTTCGACGTCGCCCCTACTCCGTCATTCTCTTCGACGAGATCGAAAAGGCGCATCCGGACGTATTCAACATTTTGCTCCAAGTTCTCGAGGACGGTCGACTAACCGACTCGAGGGGACGCGTAGCTCACTTTCGCGATGCCGTGATCATCATGACCTCCAACGTCGGGAGCGAGCTGATCCTCGGGCAGGACGGCTCAGACGACGAGCTTCGCGAAGAGATCGAAGCGCGCCTGCATGAATATTTCCGGCCCGAGTTTCTCAATCGGGTCGACGAGATTCTGATCTTCGACCGGCTCGGCAAGGACGAGCTTGCGGCAATCCTGGAGATCCAGCTCCGGCAGCTTCGCGCGCTCCTAGGTCCTCAGGGAATCGAGATCGTGCTCTCGGACCGTGCGAAAACGAGACTGATCGATCTGGGTTACGAGCCCGCATTCGGTGCCCGCCCCTTGAAGCGCGTCCTCGTACGAGAGCTCCAGGACCCGCTCGCAGAGGCGCTGCTTCGCGGTGAATTCAAAGCAGGCGAGACGATTACGGTCGATTCAAAAGGCGATTCGTTCGTCTTTGCGAAGTCCTAGCCTCGACCGCTACGCTCGTCGGGCAAGCTCGGGTATATTCGCGCAATGGCTCCCAAGCGCACGACTCACTACCGCACCTGCAACCTCTGCGAATCGATGTGTGGCGTCGAAGTCGAGATCGACGGCAAGGAGGTCCTCTCCGTTCGGGGCGACAAGAACGACGTCTTCAGCCGCGGCCACGTTTGCCCGAAGGCTACCGCGCTGAAGGATCTCTACGACGATCCCGATCGCTTGAGGCAGCCGGTGCGGCGAGTCGGCGACCGTTGGGAGCCAATTTCGTGGGAGGAAGCATTCACCGAGGTCGTCGACCGCATCCACGAGATTCAGGGAGAGTACGGCCGTGACGCCGTCGGCGTCTACCTCGGAAATCCGAACGTGCACAACTTCGGCACCCTCGTGTTCGGGCCTCCGTTCCTACGCGCGCTCGGTTCCAAGAACCGGTTCTCTGCGACCTCGTGTGACCAGCTGCCGCTCATGATGACCTCGTACTTCATGTTTGGACACCAGCTCTTGTTTCCCGTCCCCGATGTCGACCGCACCGACTTCATGCTCATGATCGGCGCAAACCCGCTGGCTTCGAACGGCAGCATCATGGCGGGACCCGGCATCAAGAAGCGTCTCGAAGGCATCAGCAAGAGAGGCGGCAAATTCGTGGTCATCGACCCTCGGCGGACCGAAACGGCCAAGATCGCCGACGAGCACGTCTTCATTCGGCCCGGGACCGATGCACTGTTGCTCTTGGGGCTTCTGCACGAGGTGTGTGCCAGCGGCGTCCAGCTCGGACGCCTGTCGGGCAGCGTCAAGAACCTCGATCGCATCATCGAGATTGCCAAGGGCTACCCGCCCACACAGACGGAGGCGGTCACCGGTGTCCCGGCTGAAACCGTCAAACGACTCGCGCGCGAGCTTCGCGAAGCACCCAAGGGCGTTCTTTACGGGCGCATGGGAGCATCGACCCAGGAGTTCGGCTCGCTCTGCATGTGGTTGATCAACGTGATCAACGCAGTCACGGGCAACCTCGACGAGCCCGGCGGGTCGATGTTCTCGACGCCTGCGATCGACGTCCTCAACGCCGCTGGTGGATTCGGCGCGGGGCGTGGCTCGTTCGGGCGCTGGCGCAGCCGCGTGCGTGGCCTCCCCGAGTTCGGTGGCGAGCTTCCCTCCGCGACTCTCGCCGAGGAGATCCTCACGGAGGGGCCAGGCCAGATTCGAGCCATGATCACGCTCGCCGGCAACCCGGTGCTGTCGACGCCGAACGGAGCGCAGGTCGATCGCGCCTTCCAGTCACTCGACTTTGCCGTTTCCATCGATTTCTTCATCAACGAGACGAGTCGGCATGCCAACATCATTCTTCCGCCCGTTTCACCCATCGAACGGAGCCACTACGATCTGGCCCTCTATCTCACAGCGGTCCGCAACGTTGCGAAATACTCGCCACCGCCATTCGAGCTGGAAGACGGGCAACTCGACGACTGGCAGATCCTCACCGAGCTGAGCTGCCGGCTCGCGGCCCGACGGCACGGCAAGCTCAGCAGGCAATACCTGGCGGCAGTCGCTTCGAAGAAGGCTGGGCCAGAGCGCGTGCTCGACCTCGGCCTTCGGCTCGGGCCCTATGGCAAGCGCTTCAACCCGCTCGGCGCAGGGCTCTCGCTGGGCCGGCTCCGGAAGAACCCGGAGGGCGTGGATCTCGGACCCCTGCAGTCGAGCTTCCCGGGCCGCATCCCGGAGAAGCACGGTCCGCTCGACCTGGCGCCAGAGCTGTTCGTCGACGATCTCCATCGGCTACAGGCGAGATACTCGGGCAAATCCGACGGCGCGCAATTGGTCCTGATCGGGCGGCGCCACTTGCGAAGCAACAACTCCTGGATGCACAACACGCCGCGCCTGATGAAAGGCAAGGAACGCTGCACGCTCATGATTCATCCGCGCGATGCGGAACGCATCGGCGTCAAGAATGGCGACAAAGTGACCGTGAGCTCGCGAGTCGGACGAGTGAGCGCGCCGGCCGAGCTCACCAGTGACATGATGCCAGGAGTCGTCAGCCTGCCCCACGGCTTCGGCCACGGACGCGCGGGGGTACAGCTTCGCGTCGCGACGAGCCACCCTGGCGTCAGCGTCAATGACCTCACGGACGAACGCTCGCTCGACATGAGCGGAAACGCGGCCTTCAGCGGGGTGCCCGTCGAGGTCGTAGCGGCTGCTCGAGCCGCAGCGGCGGAATAGTCAGCGACGCCGATTCGCGGGCACGCGAGGCTTCCTCACGCGGACGGGAACCGGAGCAGGTGGTGGCGTGAGCAGGCTTTCTACGGCATCGACCAAGGTGTCCAGCACCTCTTGCAAACGCTCGGAAAGCTTTTTCGTCTTTCGTCCCACCTTCGTTTCATAATGGGCGCAACCGTGATGCTGTCAACACCTCCCACGAATTTGCTGCGCAATTCCAGCGCTGAGAGCTCTGCATGCGCATTCATTTGATTGGGGTCGCAGGCACGGGAATGAGCGCCCTGGCGGCACTTCTGACGGAAAGCGGGCATGAGATCAGCGGGAGCGACACTGCCTTTGACCCGCCGGTAGGGCCCTATCTGCATGAGCTCGGGGTCGAATGTCTCGAGGGATGGAACGCCGAGAACCTGCGCGCAGAGCCCGACTTGGTCGTTGTCGGCAACGTGTGCCGCAGAGACAATCCCGAAGCGCAGGAGGCGATGGCCCGTGGCCTGCGCACGGTCTCGATGCCTGGCGCGTTGGCCGACGAGCTCCTCTCGAGGCGGCGTCCTTTCGTGGTGGCCGGAACGCATGGCAAGACCACCACCGCAACCCTCACGGCATATCTGCTTCGTTCGGTGGGCGTGGACGCCGGGTTCTTCATCGGTGGGATCCCCGCAAACTTCGAACGGAGCTCTCGGCTCGGCAGCGAAGGCGAGCCGTTCATCATCGAGGGCGACGAGTACGACAGCGCGTTCTTCGAAAAGACGCCGAAGTTCTGGCACTACCGGCCTGCGAGCGCGATCATCACCTCGATCGAGTACGATCACGTCGACATCTATCCGGACGAACGAGCCTATCTCGCTGCGTTCCGGGAGTTCGTGATGCGGATCCCGGCGGACGGTTGGTTGTTCGCCTGGGCAGGCGACCCCAACGTACGCGCGGTTGCGCGCGAAGCGCGATGTCAGGTCCGCTTCTATGCGCTCGACGGTGACGATTGCGGCGATATTCAACCGATGTGGCTGGGTATGCCGACCCCGGGCGGAGCGATGGACCTGTTCGGCGGCGGCTCACTTTGTGGCCGCGCATCGATGCCCTTGATTGGAAAACACAACGCTCGCAACACGGTCGCGGCGCTTGCCATGGCCGCGGAAGCGGGAGGCGCGCCTCTCGACCGCCTGATCGCAGCCCTACCCGGCTTTCGTGGGAGCAAGCGACGACAGGAGCTCGTTGGGATCACCAACGGGGTTCAGGTGTATGACGACTTCGCCCACCATCCAACGGCAGTACGCGAGACGTTGCTCGGCTTTCGCGAGCGCGCCCAGGGGCGGCTCATCGCGGTGTTCGAGCCACGCAGCGCGACGGCCTCACGTCGCCTGCACCAGGAGATGTATCCCGACGCGTTCGGGGCGGCAGACATATCGATTCTGGCGCCGGTGGGGCGAGGCGAAGTCGCGGCAGAGGAGAAGCTCGATACGGGAGCGATCGCCGCGATCCTCCGCGCGCGCGGACGTCAGGCGCACGCGTGCTCGAGCGTCGAGGAAGTGGTCGAGGCAGCCACGGCTGCTGCCAAAGCTGGGGATATCATCGTGGTGATGTCGAATGGGCGATTTGACGACGCTCCAGACCGGATCTTGCTGGCGCTCATGGCCGCCCGGAGAGCCTGAGGCAGACGCGGCAACCTGATCTTGCGCGCTTGGGTCTGCAAGTATGCGAAAACAGAGTGCTCTTCGAGGGGGAGCGTGTCCCCAGGGAGTTGTTAGCTCTTGGGGTAGGCTTCGGTGGGTTTGCCGGCGGCCTTCCAGCCTTTGATCCCTTCGCGCATGATGTGCACTTTTTCATACCCGTGCGTAGACGCGCGCTCGGCGGCGGTATCGGACGCCGTGCAATTGGTATTCGAGCAATAGAAGATCAGATCTTTGCTCTTGTCCTCGGGGAGCTGCGCGAGGTCGTATTTGTAAGACGACGTGAGTATGACGGCGCCAGGAACGGTGCCGTTTTCCTCGCGCGTTCCTTCGGAGTTGGCGTCGAGCGCGACAGCGCCCGATTGAATCGCTTTGTCGGCATCCTCGATCGAGATCTCGGGAATCTCGACCGGCGCCTGCTTGGTTTCGTTGGCAGCGGCCGGAGTGGTGTCCTTACAACCCAGCAGCAGCATCGAGATGGCAAGGGAGATGAAGACTGTTCGCATGGGAAGAGCCTAAAGCTCGGGCCGCGACCGGCAAGCCGACGTGGGGCTAGTGGCAGCGAATGGGTGCCGCCCGGAGCTCCGGCGGCATCTTTTCCCATTCGTAGCCGGCCTCAGCCCTCTCATGGGCCATGTCGAACAGCTTTCTCATGTATTCGACGTCGAACGACTCCTTCGGCTCTTCCGTGAAGTCGTGGGGGATGTAGGCGAGGTTGAAATCGAGCTTGTCTCGGCACGCTTCCAGGAAGATCCGATAGATGTCGCCGATCCCTTGGGTTCGCACGAGCGACGCAAGCGACCGTTCGGCGATCGGGAAGAGCTTGTTATCCACCCGCTCGAACATCGGGTCGAGGCGTGAGTTGCGGATGATGTAGACTTTCGCACGCCCAGGAATCGCGAGGCGTCGGTGCACCTCCTCGAGGTCCAGTCCAAGAGGATAGAGAAACACCTGCGAAGCGGCGCCGCCATCGACGTGAAGCTCATCGTAGGTCTTCCCGCCGTACTCGACCGGGATCATCACCGGCGGGAATGCACCTGGAATCGACGCGGACGCCAACAGGATCCTTCGAATGAGGTTCAGCGCCTCGGGGTGTCCGCTGTTGGCGATGGCGCCGATGCGCCAGATGACGGGCCGCATGGAATCGAGGTTGGCGGTGCCGATGTTGAGCCCCCGACCTGCGCGATATTCGGCGGCGATCTTCTCCATCACCTCTTCGTCGACGTATCGCGCGATCAACGATTTGAGTGGGTCGGTCGTGGCCATCGCATCCGACCGAATCGCTTTCAGGAGGCGGCGCTCGTTGTACACGTCTTTCGCGCGGAGGTCGGCAGACACCGAACGGAGGACATCGTCATACTCGGGTCCGAGGAACGCGAAGGGGGCGACCAAGGCCCCTGCGCTCACGCCGGTCACGACGCTGAACTCCGGCCGATCCCCGGCCGCCGTCCAACCGACCAAGACGCCTGCCGCGAACGCGCCGTCCTCGCCTCCGCCGGAGATCGCGAGATAGGTGTGTGGCTTGCCGTACACGCCCGGGTACCGCTCCTTGAGCTCCTCGGCGTCGCGTTCCATCCACTCGTGCACCCACTGGGGCGGCTCGTCGCCCCACATACGCACCCGGGGAATGCCAAGAACCGTCGCTGTCTCGACTCCCTCCTCGGGAAGTGGATTGCGCTCCGGCACATGAGCGCATGCGTGGACGAGACCGAGGATCGAGCCAAGCACGGCGACTCGGCGCCACAAACGCAATCGGGGCCCCATGTGCCAGAATTCTTATCATGAATGGCCGCCTGCCGTGAACCGCCGTCTGGCGTCGGAGCGACTCGGGCTCTAGGCTCGGGCCATGCCAATGGCCGATAACTCGAGCACGCGCGGCGATTCCACCGGGACACGTTCCCCACAACAGGTGGTCGAAGCCTTCATTTCAGCGCTGGAACGACTGGACTATGACGCTGCGATGGCGCTGGTCGGGGACGACATCAAATGGGTCAACTACCCTTGGACGACCTCGCGCAACAAGCGCCAATTCGAGAAGATGCTCCGCGGGATGTTTGCTGACGCGATGCGCTTCGAGGTGCAGTACTCCGACATTCACGAGCGGGGCGATGGGGTCGTCTACACGGATCGCGTCGACATCTTCGAAGGCGGCGGGATGACGATGAACCTCCCCGTTCAGGGAGAGTTCCGCGTTCGGGATGGTCGCGTGGTCGAGTGGGTAGATCGCTTCAGTTGGTTGACGCTGATCGCTCAGCTCGGTCGTAGCCTGCCCGCGATTTTAAAGCATCGGCTGCGCAGCTAGCATAGCCCGCAGACGACGCAGCGCGTCACATCTCGGAGGGACAACGGCTGGCCCTCGTTTCGAGTGTTGCTAAGGTCGCGCGGCACGGAAACGAAACGAGGCGCGCGCGCGCCATGGGAGTCGAGATGAAACGTAGTTTGGCTTTGATTGTGTTGAGCGCCGCGATCGGCGCGTGGGGATGCGGCTCCGATGACTCCAACGGCGGTGGCTCCGCCGGGATGGGCGGGGGCGACGGCGGCAGTGGCGGCGACGGCGGCGGCGGCGTCGACTTGTGTGGCAATCCGGCCGAGGAAAACGACCCCGGTGATCCCGGAGACGGCAACTACGCGGCCAAGATCGTTCATACGACCTACGGCATTCCTCACGTCACCGCGGACGACTGGGGGAGTCTCGGCTACGGCGCCGGCTACGCCTATGCGCGGCAGAACTATTGCGTGCTGATGAGGGAAATCGTCCGCGCGAACGGCGAGAGCCTGCGCTGGTTCGGGGAGAACGGTGGCAACCTCGCGGACGACCTGGTGTACCGTTTCTTCGCGAGCGACGACTACATCGAGAACGACTTCATCCCCGCCGCAGACGAAGCCCTTCAGGCCCTGACCCGGGGTTATGCAGCGGGGCTGAACCGATACCTCGAGGAAACGGGCGTCGACAACCTCGCGCAAGGGCCAGAAGGCTGCCGCGGAGAAGATTGGGTCCGGCCAGTCACTGAAGTGGATCTCGCGAAGGTGTACCGAAAGCTCATCCTCCGCGCGGGCATTGGTACCCTCGCCCGTCTGATTCTGGAGGCGGACGCCCCGACGATGTCGACCGCGGCGCTGAATCCCGTTGTTCCAGTCGAGAGCGTGGAGATCCCCTCCGAGGCGTGGGGCCTCCCAGCGGCCACGGCGATGGGTAGCAATGCGTACGGCATTGGCCGCGAGGGCTCGCAAACCGAGCACGGCCTCTTGCTTGGCAATCCGCATTTCCCTTGGCGAGGGCCCGAGCGCTGGTTCATCCAGCACCTCACGATCCCCGGCGTCTATGACGTGATGGGCGCATCGCTTCAGGGTGTCCCGGTCGTCAACATTGGTTTCAACGAAAACCTTGCTTGGTCGCACACGGTATCGACGGGCCGCCGATTCACGGGGCACGAGCTCCGCCTGCTCGAAGACGACCCGATGAAGTACACGTACGACGACGAGATTCGGGACATCGAAACGTTCGAGGTGACCATCCAGGTCAAGCTTCAAAACGGCACCATCGAAGACCGCGTTGAAGAGATCTACATGAGCCACTACGGGCCCATCGTAGATCTCGCGTTGCTGAATCCGGGCTTCGGCGGCTGGCCGACGGGGAACAACACCGTCGTGGCGATTCGCGATGCGAACATCGACAACACGCGAGCCCTCAACCAGTTCCAGGCGATGGGCAAGGCGAATTGCATCGCCGAGCTCGAGGATGCGTTGAAGTTGATCGGCCTTCCATGGGTCAACACCATCGCAGCGGATCGCCAAGGGACCGGCTACTACGCGGACATCTCCACCGTGCCCAACGTGAGCGCCGAGAAACTGAATGACTGCGCCGACAGCATCATCGCGGTCGCGCTCACTCAGAATCGGTTCTTCACGCTCAACGGTTCTCGAAGCGAGTGTGAATGGGGAACCGATCCGGATGGACCCGAGGGCCTTCTCGGCTTCGACAACCTTCCCAAGCTCGCTACGAGCGCCGAGGTTCCCTACGTCGCGAACTCGAACGACAGCTACTGGCTGAGCAACCCCAATGACCTGCTCGAGGGCTTCTCACCGCTGATTGGAAGCGAGGGAATTCAGCAATCGCTCCGCACCAGGCAAGCGTTCGTGCAGGCCGAACAGAGAATCGCGGGGAGCGACGGACTCGACGAGACCCCTGGATTCACCGTGGAATGGGTTCAGGAGATGCTCTACGGGAACCGGAACATCGCGGAAGAGCTCACACGCGATGACGTGGTCGCCATCTGCCAAGGCGTTGCGGATTGGAGCCCCTACAGCGCGAACCCAGCCGATGCAGCGAATGCCTGCAACATCCTCGAGTCCTGGGATGGTCGCTTCGACACGGACAGTGTCGGTGCCATGATCTGGAACGAGTTCTGGCGTCGCGCGGATGGCCTCGGGGACGATCTCTGGGCCGTTCCATTCGATGCGGCAGACCCGGTCAATACGCCGAACACCTTGAACGACGAAGACGCCGATATCGTCGAGGCGCTCAAGGCCGCCTTTGGCGCCGGTATCGATTTCATGCTGGACGGCGGAATCCCGCTGGATCGCCCCTGGGGCGAGGTACAGTTTCGGCCTGTGGGCGACGAGAAGATCCCCATCCACGGCGGCTCGGGGCGCTTCATGTTCAGCGTGATCAGCGCCAACTTCGTCGATCAGGTCGGTTACTCCAACATCCCGGCCGGCAACAGCTACATCCAGACGGTGACCTGGGATGAAACGCAGTGCCCGGACGCCTACGCGGTGCTGACCTACTCTCAGTCGACGGATCCTGCCTCCCCGCACTACGCTGACCTCACGCGGGTCTACTCGGATGAGAGCTGGAACGACATGCCATTCTGCCCCGAGGACATCGAGGCGGAAAAGATCTCGGAGATCGAGATCGATGGAATACAGAACTAGTCGATCACTCCGCTGACTGGCATGCTACGCCGATGCGTTCCCTTGCATTGTGGATCCTACCGATTCTCATGCTCGGGAGCGTGTCGCTTGGCCGTGCCCAGGACGCCGACGAGGACGAGACTGCGCAAGCGGCCGAACCTCGAGAGCCGGCCGCGAAGCAGAAGCGCGAGCCCTTCGTCAAGCGCGACGGGCAGCTCGCGGACAACGAGCAGCTCGGCGGAGAACCCACGCTGACGGAATCCCCGGAAGCGCCTGCCGATACGGGAGGCGACGTCCAGAGCCCGGAGGAATGCGACCTCGACTGCATCGAGGCCGAGCTTGCCCGCGAGAAAGAGCAGGAACGGCGTCGCAAAGGCACACTCGAAGTCGCGCGGGAGACTGGGTCGGTCAGCGCCGAAGCGGCGGAAACGGAAGCGGGCGACACGCTCGCCGCGGAGCCGAGCACGACGACACTGGACGAGGCGGAGCTCGACGTTCCAGACGACCGGAGGCTCCCGACCCGCCTTGGGCCGGTCCGTATCGAGGTCGGCAAGGCGGACGACTGGATCGGCATCGGCTTCGCGACACAGATGGAGTTCGAGTACGACCAACAGTTCGCGACAGCGGGATTCTCGGAAAACAACCAGGAAATCTTGGAGTTTCGACGCATCCGATTCACGCTCTCGAGCTCGTTCATCGAGGGGCGCATTCAGAGCCGATTTCAGATCAATCTGACTCCAAGCGCGTTCGAGCTGATCGACATGTGGTTCTCGTTCACTCGATTCAAGTTCGCGACGTTTCGAATCGGACAGTTCAAGATCCCGTACGACCGCTATCGCGCGCAGTCGTTCGCTGCTCTTTCGTTCGTCGACTGGGCACCGACGACGCGCATGTTCGGCTCGGAACGTCAGGTCGGCGGGGAAATGCTGGCGAGCGGTGGCTTTCTCGGCCTCGAGTATGCGATTGGGATCTTCAGCGGGGTCAACGCACGCGCGTCGCACGCTGTCGGCATCTCCGAGGTGTACGGCGAGGTCCCGCAGAGCCCGTCGGATCTCGGCTTCGGCGAAGTCGTCAGCTCGTTTCACCCCGAGATTGCCGCGCGCGTTGCGCGCAACTTCGGCGAGATCAACACCGACAGCAACAGCGACGTGCTACGAACGACTCGCCTGCGCCATAGCGTCGGCATGGGCGTGGCCTGGGACGCCCGCCCGGTCGCAGTCCAAGATCTCGGACTTCGGCTCTCGGCGGAGTGGCTCGGCAAGATCCGCGGCGTTCACATGAACGTGATCAGCTACCTCGCGTGGTACAAGCCATGGGAGGGCGGAAAGATCCTCTTCGGCCCCCTCGGGTTCATGGCGGAGACGGGTTACCGCTTCAACCTGATGTGGGAGCTCGCGCTTCGCTACAGCGTGACATACCTGACACCCTGGCTACGCAGCGACGCTCGCAGCTACGGGCAGGCGCAGATCGCCGCCGCGGCCGATCCTGCGCAGGCGATGCTTCAGTACGAGCGAAACGGAGACCAGACGACGAACCAAGATCTCGCGCTCGCCGGCACGTCACACGTCATCGGGAACAGCCTCAAGGTCGTCGCCGAAACCGCATGGCAGCAGCAGCTTTGGAACACCGGCCGTGCGAACGGCCTCCGCATCAACGTACAGCTCCAACTGTTGTTCTAGCGACGCGGTCTCAGTGGTGGTGGTGTCCGCCCGGCCCGTGCGGGTGGCCGTGCTCGATCTCTTCTTCAGTCGCATCTCGCAGAGCCTCGACCGTCACCTCGAAGTGAAGTGTCTCGCCGGCAAGCGGGTGGTTCGGGTCGACCGTGATCGTCTCTTCGCTGATGCCCGTGATGAAGAACGGGATCTGCCGGCCTTGGTCGTCGTGTGCGACGACCTGCATGCCCGCTGCCAGATTCGCATCAGCCGGGAAGAGATGGCGCGGTACTTCCTGTGCCTCCCCAACGCGAGGGCCATAGCCTTTCTCGGGCGGCACGATCGCCGTGATCGTCTCTCCTTCAGAAACCCCCTCGAGCTGCTCCTCGAGACCAGGCACGATATTCATGGCGCCGTGAAGGTAGAGAAGCGGGCTTCCATCACGGGAACGATCGATGACTTCACCGGAGTCGTCGCGCAACGTGTAGGCAAGCGTGACGACCTTGTTTGCTTTGATTTTATCGGTCATGGCGTTCGAGCGAACATGGCACACTTTGTGATCGGTGCCACTGGAGTATGCTCCGCGTAGGGAGTCGACCGATGACGCATCAACCGGGCCATGACGAAGACGAGGTGTTCCAGCGGCGAATCACCGAGTTGGTGATTCGTTTGTCACTGTTGGGCCTGCTCGTATTTCTTTGTCTGCGCGTGCTTCACCCGTTCATCAATCCGCTGATCGGCGGCGTCGTCATCGCGATCGCGTTGCACACGCCCCACGAGAAGCTCGCCGCGGCGCTTGGCGGAAGGAAGACGTTGGCGTCGGTAGGGCTGGTCGGGGTGATTCTGCTCGCCTTGATCCTTCCCGCTATCGCACTGGGCGCAAGCATGGTGCAGACGGCCGCCGACCTGTCGGATGACTTCGATCCCAGCAACATCGTGGTTCCACCGCCGCCCGAGTCGGTCGCCGAGTGGCCCATCGTCGGCCAGCGAATCCACGACACCTGGCTCGCCGCTTCACAGAACCTGGAATCGCTCTTGGTCAAGCTCGGGCCACACCTCAAGGAAGCGGCGCTTTGGTTGGTCGAGACGGTCGGCGACCTCGGATGGGGCCTCCTCATGTTCATCGTGGCGATTGTCATCGGCGGCGCCCTGCTGCCTGTCAAATCGCAGGGAGCGTCCACTGCGCGCAGAATCGGTACCATCGTCGCGGGCGCGCAAGGTCCCGAGCTCGTGGAGCTCGTGGGCGCAAGCGTTCAAAGCGTGATTCGTGGTGTTATCGGCGTGGCGGTCATTCAATCGGTGCTCGCCGGGCTGGGCATGCTCGTCACAGGCGTTCCGGGAGCCGGATTATGGGCACTTCTCATCTTGATTCTCGCCGTCATGCAGCTGCCCTCGCTCCTGGTCCTGCTGCCGGTCATTTTGTACGTGTTCTCGACGGACTCCACGACGACCGCGGTGCTTTTCGCGGTTTGGGCACTGCTCGTCGGTGCGAGTGACAGCGTGTTGAAGCCACTGTTGATGGGACGTGGGTCGAAGACTCCGATGCTCGTCCTCTTCATGGGCTCGCTTGGCGGCTTCATCGCCGGAGGAATTCTCGGATTGTTTGTAGGCGCCGTGGTGTTGTCGATCGGCTACACGGTCTCCATGGCGTGGCTCGACCATTCCGGCGAAGATGACTCTCACTCCTCTGCTAGTGAAGCAGCCGTACCCGGATCGTCGCCGGAATCGCCCTGAGCTCTTCGAGCAAGGGTCCGGCGTCGTCTAGCTCGATGTCCATGACGACCAATCCGACGTCGCCCTTCGTCTCGAGGTATTGCGCAGCAACGTTCACTCTGTGCCGTGAAAAGACGCGGTTGATCTGCTCCATGACCCCGGGCTCGTTCTTGTGAATGTGGAGTAGACGACGACGACCCTCGTGATCGGGGATGGTGACCTGCGGGAAGTTCACCGCGGAGAAGGTCGACCCATTGTCGCTGTACTTGAGCAGCTTTGCGGTGACCTCCCGCGCGATGTTGGTCTGTGCCTCTTCGGTCGCGCCGCCGATGTGAGGTGTGAGTATGACGTTGTCGAAACGCCGCAGCGGCGACTCGAACGTTTCCTTGTTCGACTTCGGCTCCACCGGAAATACGTCGATGGCCGCGCCGCGAATCTGCCCGGATTCCAGCGCATTGGCCAACGCGTCGATGTCGACCACCGTGCCGCGCGCCGCGTTGATCAACAACGACCCTGGGCGCATGGCAGCGATCGCATCGGCGTCGATCATGTTGCGGGTCACGGGCGTCTCGGGAACATGCAGGCTGATGACATCGGCCTTTCCGAGCAGCTCCTCCAGGCTGTTGACGGGCGTCGCATTGCCCAAGGGCAATTTGTGCTCGACATCGTAGTAGAGCACCCGCATTCCGAGGCCCTCGGCCAGAATCCCGAGCTGACTCCCGATGCGGCCGTAGCCGACGATACCGAGAAGCTTCCCTCGAACCTCGAATGCGCGCACCGCCGTCTTCGCCCATTCGCCACGGCGAGCGCGCGCCGCCTTCTCTGGAATGCCGCGCATCAACAGGATGATGTCCGCGATGGCGAGCTCGGCGACGCTTCGCGTGTTGGAGAACGGCGCGTTGAACACGGGGATGCCCAATCGACTGGCCGCATTCAAATCGACTTGGTTGGTACCGATACAGAAGCAGCCGATCGCCTTGAGCTTTTGTGCTGGTTCGAGGACGTCGGCGTCCAAGTGGGTACGCGAGCGAATCCCGATGTAATCCACGTCCTCGATCGCATCGCGAAGGTCGGACCCCGTCAGCGAATGTGCTAGCCGCTCGACGTTGGGATAGCCTGCGGCTTTGAAGCTCTCGACAGCGGTTTCATGAATGCCCTCGAGGAGCAAGATACGCGTATCTTCGTAGGCCACCGTACGAGTCTGGGTCGAACCTAGAGCTGCCGCAAGAACCGATGGTACGCCTCCACGACGACCGCCGGCGCCTCGACTTGCGGATAGTGTCCGATATCGGGAAGCTCGGCGATGAAGTGGTCGGAGCCGACTACCTCGCGGTAGCGGTCGACCATGTGCTTGCCGGACACGGGGTCGGCCGAGCCATTGATGAGCGCGATGGGAACCACACTACGTTGAAGCGCCTGCACCCAACGCTCGCGATGTGCCTTTCGTTCGGTCATGTACTTGATCAGGTTGTGGAAGACGTGTTTGCCACCACCGTGTTGGATCAGCCGCCAGAACCCGTCCAAATCTTCTCGGGATGGCTTGGTGTCAGGTCCGAATACGGCGCTGAACGACCGATCGAACGTGCGCTTGGTCGACAGCTCGTTGACGAGTCGCCCGAACGGGCTGAGAAGAAGCTTCTGAATCAATCTCGCCCGGTGTGTTTCCGGGAAAAGACCGCCGTTCAGAAAGCAGACCGAAAGCCAACGGCCGACCCCGAGTCCTTCGTTCTGGCGCGCCAATAGCTCTTGAGCGACCGTATCACCGTAGTCATGCGCGAGAACGTGAAACGACTCGATCTTCCGGTCACGAACGAGTGCTTCGCACAGGTCGGCTTGCTCCATGATGCTGTAGCGGTGCGGGTCTGGCTTGGCACTGAAGCCGAATCCCAAGAGATCGATTGCAACGAGCCGATGCGTTTCATTCAAAGACGCCCACACCGGCGCCCAATCCCACGAGGACGTCGGAAAGCCGTGAATGAGAAACACCGTCGGCCTGTCGAGCTCCCCGGAATCCACGCTGAAGATCTTGCGCCCGAGGAGCTCCGAGAAGTGACCCCGCTCGCGCCACTGGTCGACCGATATCTGCATCGTGATCAGTGAGCCTAACCGACATCTCACGAATTGACATCAGTACCCCCGACCGCACATGATCGGAAAGTTGGTGAGCAAAGATGCGCGTGCCCAATTCTGACGATCTCGCGGGCGTGCTCGTTCGGCCGCTGCAGCTCTTGCGGACTCGGCCTCACAACACGATCGACCGTCTTCATGCGTACGAGGGCTTGGGCCGGGAGGAACTGTTTCCAGCGCCGATTCGACTCCCGCGAGTCCGCTCCCGCGCGCGCTGGTCCCTTCCTGGATTCGACAACGAAGACCTGTTCTTCGGCTCCCTGCACGAGCCGATCGAGCGCCGCTTTGCAGAGCACTACCATTCACGCAGTCGACGGTTTCAGACCGTCTACGCGCGGCGCATCCGTCCGCACGGAACCGAAGGGCGCCCGCGCCTGCTTTACATCCACGGCTACATGCAACCGGAGACCATCGTCGAAGAGCTGACCTTGTTGAGCGGAATGGCGCGCGCCCTCCAGATGGAGATCGTGCATCTGCAACCGCCTTATCACGGTCGCCGAACTCCTCGTGGCTCGGCCTATGGCGGCGAGCGTTTCTGGACGGCGGATGTCGTTCGAAGCTTCGAAGCGATGCGGCAGACGCTGCTCGATGCGAGAACGCTACTCTCGGTGATGCTGAACGAGTCACCTGCGCCCGTAGGTGTGGCCGGAATATCGCTTGGCGGGGCTTTCTCCGCCGCCCTCGCATGCCTGGACCCGAGGTTCGACTTCGCAGCGCCATTCATCGCCCACATGGACATGGGCGCGCTGCTGAGAGACGCACCTGTTCTGAGCGCGATGAGGAAGGATCTAGCTTCCTTCGGCTGGACGCCCCGGGACTTCGGGGACTTCTTCACTCGCATCGGCTGGGATGATCTGCTTCCGGTGGTCCCGGCCGGACGTATTCTGCTCTTTGCAGCAGAGGCTGACCGCTTCTTCGATGCCGACGTGCTGAGGACCATGTGGGGGCGCTGGGGCAGGCCCGCGATCCACTGGTATCCGACTACGCACATGGGGTTCATCCCTCACATGCCGGGAGCCATCACTCGCCTGCGCGCGTTCGTCAGGGCGCTTCCTGCCCGGTAGCCTCGTCGACAGGCGCAGGCGCGGCCTGCACGTCGGGCGCCGCTGGCTCCTCGCGCAGCTTCAAGACCCGTTCGAAATCGCCGTCCGTGAGCCGGTACACACTCCCGGCGTACTGCAGATAGCCAAAGCCGTAGAGCAAGGACTGCACGCCGAGCTCGCCGGTGAATTCGACGCGATGGGTGGGAATGTACTTCATCGGGTCCTCGACGACTTGCTGCAGAGAGCCAACGACCTCCTGGATTTGCGCCTGGTCTTCGATCACGAGCACCTCGTTCTCGGCCATCGCGGAACCCGATGGCAGGGGGCTTCGCTGAAGCACACGGACGCTCTTCAAGGGGCCGAGGGGCGCCAGGGAAATCGACGTCGGCGCGGCAATCGGCACGATCATCTTCCCAGAACTAATCGACATGGCTGTTTTGGTCTGTGGCGTCGCCTGCGCGCACTTGTAGGCCGTCGCCGCGACTTTGATGGTAGAGCCGGTTCCGCTACCGTGGGCCATGGCAGGCTGGGTGTCTTGATAGTCGGGTCCCCGACCGTCGCCCTGGTCGACTTCCTCCGGATGTAGAAGCACGTGCGTCGCGCCTCGCTCGGCAGCCTTGTTCCGAGCGTCGTTCTCGGCAGACTCCTGATTGACGCTCGGCTTCGAGTAGGCTCCGCTCAGGCCGCCGCCTACGCCGATGACGACACCGAGGTTTTCACAGCCCACCGGCTCGTCGTAGAGCACCGCAACTTTGGTGCCGTCGGCGCTGAGTTGATCCGCTTTGCAACCGAGCCACGACAGTCCGCATACCAGCAGAAACGCTGCGCCAAGAGTGATTGAACGACGAGGAATTCCAGGCTTCATGGCGACTTCTCCACCGGGAATGCTGTCTAGCTCGCGCCCGAAGTCAACCCGCGCCCGCGCGGATCATGCTCGCATTCCGTTAACGGCACCTGTATTCTCACGCGCCGGAGAATACGTCATGGCCTCAATCAGAGAAATCCGAGAACGCTCACTCCGAGACCCGGAAGGCTTCTGGGGCGAAGTCGCCGAGGACATCGATTGGATCGAGCGGTGGGACCGCGTCCTCGACGACTCGAACGCCCCCTTCTATCGGTGGTTTCCGGGAGCAAAGCTCAACACCTGTTACAACGCGTTGGATCGCCACGTAGACCAGCGCGGCAACCAAGCAGCGCTGATCTACGACAGTGCAGTGACGCACACGAGGCGCACGTATACCTATCGGCAACTGCGCGCCGAAGTGGCCATGTTCGCCGGCGCGCTGGCCGCCGACGGTATCACGAAAGGTGACCGGGTCCTCATCTACATGCCGATGATCCCAGAAGCTGTGATCGCGATGCTCGCTTGTGCGCGACTGGGAGCCGTGCACTCCGTGGTATTCGGAGGCTTCGCTCCTCAAGAGCTGGCAACTCGCATCGACGATGCCGAGCCAAAGACGATCGTATCCGCGTCCTGCGGTATCGAGGGTACGCGCGTCATCGAATACAAGCCGTTGCTCGACCAGGCAATCGCCATGTCGAAGCACAAGCCGAACACCTGCATCATCCGGCAGCGTGAATCATGCGAGTGCGAGCTGCTTGAAGGGCGGGATTCGTCGTGGCAGGACGCCATGGCTGCGGCGAAACCGCATGATTGCGTGCCCGTCGCTGCGACGGATCCTCTGTACATCCTATACACGTCGGGCACGACCGGCATTCCGAAGGGCGTCGTTCGAGACAACGGCGGTCACGCGGTCGCACTTCAATGGTCGATGCGAAACGTGTACGGAGTCCAACCGGGCGAGGTGTACTGGGCGGCCTCGGACGTGGGCTGGGTCGTCGGTCACTCGTACATCGTCTACGGCCCTCTGCTCAACGGAAACACGACCATCTTGTACGAAGGCAAGCCGGTTGGAACTCCGGATGCGGGGGCGTTCTGGCGCGTCATCTCGGACCATGGCGTGAACTGCTTGTTCACCGCGCCGACGGCATTTCGTGCGATCAAGAAGGAGGATCCCAAAGGCTCGCTAATCGGCAATTACGATCTGCGGACACTCCGCTCCCTGTTCCTGGCCGGCGAGCGCTCCGACCCCGATACGCTCGAATGGGCAGAGGGGAAGCTCGGCGTTCCAGTGATCGACCATTGGTGGCAGACCGAAACAGGCTGGGCGATTTGTGCGAATTGCCTGGGAATCGAGCAACTGCCCGTGAAGCACGGATCACCCACGGTGGCCGTTCCGGGATGGGACGTGCAGGTCGTCGACGAGGCCTGCCACCAAGTCGCCACTAGAAAGACCGGCGCTCTCGTCGTGAAGCTTCCGTTGCCGCCGGGGAGCTTGCCGACACTGTGGAACGACGATGCGCGCTTCGTCAAATCATACCTCACCGAGTTTCCCGGCTACTACAAGACCGCGGACGCGGGCTTCATCGACGAGGACGGCTACGTGTACGTCATGTCGCGCACGGACGACATCATCAACGTCGCCGGACACCGCCTCTCGACGGGTGGCATGGAAGAAGTCGTCGCGGCGCACGCAGATGTTGCCGAGTGTGCCGTCATCGGTGTAGCCGACCAACTCAAGGGCGAGATCCCGCTCGGCTTCTTGGTCTTGAACGCCGGCGTCACGCGTCCTCATCACGACATCGTGTCGGAGGTGATCCAAATGGTTCGCAGCGAGATTGGCCCGGTTGCGGCGTTCAAGACGGCGATCGTCGTGCAGCGTCTCCCGAAGACGCGCTCGGGCAAGATCCTTCGCGGTACCATGAAGAAGATTGCCGACAAGACCGAATGGAAGATGCCCGCAACGATCGATGACCCGGTAATCCTAGACGAGATCACCGAACGCCTGCAGGCGATTGGGTACGCATAGGTGAACAGAGAGCAGGAG
>Ga0209536_100001402_pt1 | contig 40167 bp, 47 predicted proteins | sample DeeMarSeWOR28_12_FD_187461 | JGI IMG/M metagenome (GOLD analysis project Ga0209536, IMG submission 187461) | Marine sediment microbial communities from White Oak River estuary, North Carolina - WOR-2-8_12 (SPAdes) (version 2) | ecosystem: Environmental > Aquatic > Marine > Intertidal zone >... | reverse complement strand
TTCCTAAGCGGTCGTAGTCTAGTTTGGTAGGACATCAGCCTGCCAACCCGCAAGGGGCGGAACGCTGACGACCCGGGTTCGAATCCCGGCGGCCGCACCACTCTAGAAGCGAATACCTACTTTTCTGTACTTTTTCACCTTCCCCCTTTTTTTTGTTTAATGGAATTTTTGGAGCATCAAATTATGTGTGAACAGAAAATATCTTGCATAGGCTGCGGAAGCAAATGGGTTGTAATCGGCATCGGGAATCAAATACTTGCCAGGCTTGCAGAATGTCCTCTTTGTTCTGAAGAAAAGTTAACTTAACCTGTTAGAGGAACAGCAATTGACTGAAGGGTCTGTTGAAAGTCAAAAAGTTTTGTCTGAGAAGTCAAAAGTCAAGTTTTACTTTAGTACAGTCCGGTCTAGAGTGATTCCTATCCTCAAGCGAATTGAGGTGGGTGATTATCCTTCTAAGATTGCTAGATTGTATGGATGGAGCAAACAACATGTTTTTTATTACCTTACCAAGCTTGAGAAAGCTGGTTTAGTGCGCCGTAAAGTGCGTTCAAGTGCTGTTTTTTATGACTTGACTATTAGAGGTCAAAAAGTTCTCAGGTCATGTGAGGGCGTTGTTTATAGTAGTGGTGTTTTTCGTTTGCATAGGTGTCAGGTTTTGTTTCCGATTGTCAGGGAAGGTTTCTATCCTTCTGATGATTTTAGTAGGATTGAGATGGTGAATTGGACTGCGCTTCTTGGTTTGGTTCATGGTGTTGTTGTTCGTAAAACTTCTAGGAATTGGATTGTTCATGTAGAGACTTTGTATGGTCGAAGTCCTGGTGAGTTGTTTGGTTTGGCTAAGAATATAGGTGACAGAGTAGCTCAGGCATTAATGACAAAATATGGAGTATTACTAGATCAGGGGCATGTTGGAAAAGGCTACGAGTTGGCTATTGATGATCCAGTAGCAAAGTTGCTAAGCCGATACTTTACGATTTCTACTCCTAAGCGTAAGATGGACCACAGCCCAGGTGAATTAGAAGGAGAAATCGACCATCTAAGCAAAGATGCAGCAATCGAGTATCTTTTGATGCCTGAAAGAGTGAAAAAGTTGGAAGGCCAGATCTTAGGTTTATCTAGTCAAATAGAGGATCTGCGAAGTGATGTAAGCAGGCTGGTTCAGGTTTTAAAAGAGGCAATAACTCCCAAAGAGAATTATTCTTCTCCTTTGAAAGACGAGAAATATATTTCTTGATTAATGGACTGGAATAATTTTAATCTTTACACAACCTGAATTGTTCATTATTTTCTGTCGATGCCAACGTGAAGACAATACAGCTAAAACTGTAACTATTTGAAGTTTCTAAGTGTAGGTCAAGGGGCAACATTAAGGTAGAGTAACTTTCCGTTTGGTTGGAAATTGGCAAAGAAAACACCATGACCTGCATGGTTGTTTTCGTATACTCCTGTAAGCAGCAGTGTCATGCCTTGGTAAGTTCCGTAGTTCTCCCACTGGATAGATACCTGTAAAGCGTTTATTTCCGGATTTACTCCAGTTTTATTCTGGTATGCTTCTATGGCACTTTCATGGAACCAACGTAGCCCTAACGTATCAATCTGGTTGAGGGTTTCTTCAGGAGTTTGCTCTTGGGGAAACATCTGTGAGAGAGGATCTCCACCCCAACTGAAAACAGATGCATGGTATGAGTAACCGCTACTGCATATGAACCTAAAACCCAGATTAGAAGACTTATGGTAAAGAACCACTTCTATGCTTCCTCTGAGAGCAGTATCCAGCTTCAAGGATTCGAAAGTGACTTCTCCTGGATGTTCCAAAGTAAGAAGACCAAATGCAGGTGTATTTTTGACACTTTGCACGATCTGTGTTAGCGATGCGTTTAAAATGTTTGAGTATGAAATTGTAACACCCTGTTGCGAAGGATTAAAAGTCGGAGGGTAACCAGCATTCCACAACAAGTAACCTTCAAACACCGTAAAACATATCGTAAAAATCATCACCACTATTATCAGGTACTTAGATGCTTTTCTGAGAACTCCGTGAGATAGCAACCAAACTATGCAGCTAACAACGATAAAACTAATTATCATGAATTTTATCCAAGAATTTCCAAGTAGCACTACAGCAGAAAATAGGCCAGCCGCTACTAAGATTCCAGCAAATACACTTATGCCAATTGAGCTTTTATCAGTTAGTGACATTCAAATTCAGCTCTTCCATAATTGATTTCGGTGTTATATAATGCAATTTTTTTGTACAAATGTTCAAGAATTTTGTACAACCCCCTAAACTAGTTTTTGACTCCACACTCGGACACACTCATAAACCATTACCAAAATTGCGATTAAACCGAGAAGAATAGCAGAAATGCTGTTTACGTTAAATTCAAACGAGCCGCCAAACCAAGCTGAAACAATATATAACGTAAACAAAGTAGAAAAGAGTGCTACATAAAAAACAAACCTTGGCAAGAGTAAAGAACCAAACTTAACTACTTGTGCAAGAACTCCTAACTTAACTTTCTTTGCTAAAACATAGCCCTTAGAAGTTTTTTTTATTAAGTGTAGATTTTCAAGCTTCTCCAAATGATAAAGGGCAAGAGCGGGACTTGAAAATTCCATCTTTTTCTGTACTTCTCTTGCTCCCATTGGATAAGCGCCTTTGACCAGGCAAAGATAAACGAGCAAGGTGTTTCCCCGCAGTTCGCTGAAAGCTTTTAATTCATTTTCAGTGACCAAAGTCAAACCCTTTTTCTAGAAGTAAATTAGAAGCATTGTTGTTCTTTAATCTGAGTATTTCGGCTAAAACCATATCGAATTCTCTGAGTTTTATGGAAATAGCCATATCAGACTTTCCTCGATGAACATTACACATTGTTCGGATATATTTTTTTAACCTAAAAAAAAAGGGGGAGATTAAAGTCCAGATTTATCTGTGCTACCTCCTATTTTGTTATTGTCTGTCTCCATTTTTCTGAAGGTGTTTTAGGAATTACAGGTATAGTTGGTAGTTGCTCAATTGAAAGAAGTCTGTCTCCAGGAGCCGTCACGTGAAGCCAGTAGTAGCTTTCTTGCGAATGAGGTTCGAAGATTACTCCATAGAATGTGTACCAAGCTACCCATCCACCAGCCCATACATCTGGAGTATAGTCCTGTGGTACTCTTATACCTACTGAGAACTCCGCATAATCTTCGAAGATAAACCACCATCCACCGCCATTGACTGTCCAATCAAAGTATCTGAAATTTGCGTCGGTTGATGTACTATATGATACATAATATGCGGGTAATTGCATACCAAAACTAATTCCTTGAAAACCAAATGTAATTGAACTTTGACCCGAGTGAAATCCAGCTTGTGGTTTATGACTCCCTGGTGGCTCACTTGCCCACAGAGGCACAGCAATGCGAACAGTTGCTTTATACGGACTTGTCCAAGGGTCGTTCTGATACTCAATATCGGCTAGCATTACTTTAATCGCGTAATAGTCATAGTTAGGGTCCTGTTCACCCGTATCTTTGTAGAGTATTAGGCTTATTCCTAGCTGATCTCCATAATGGTAGTTAGAGGCAACGATTTCTTGGCTTGCAAATACAGAGGGTAGAAATATTACCGTTGCAAGTAAAGAAAATAGCAAACAACTCACTATTTGTCGTTTCTTATATTTTTGAAACAAACATTCACCCCAGCGGTTAATTCAGGATGACGTAATATAATACAATGCTTTTGAACAAGAGTACAAAACCGTTGTACACCCCAGAATTGGGTTATTGAACTGGTTTTTAGATTTCTGGGGCAATTATCTAAAGGTTAACGGGAGATTGGAGAATGTAATCTGCTTTTCTTAGTGATTTTGAATTAGAGCGTTTTGGGGTCGTCAGCGTCAAGATGCTATGACCAGGATAGAAGTGTCCTTACGTATGTCAAGAAATTTTAACATGCAACTTCAGGGCTAAGATTAAATGATGACAAACTTGATTTTCCCAAAAATTGATCCTAAACTGGGTTAGTAGAGCAGGAAATAGTAGGTATTGGTGGACAAAAGTTTTTCTGAAGATGTCAAGCATCTTCTTAATTATCATGTTCTTTTGCCACTAAATTGGTTGATTTTGATGAAGATCTAGTAGCCAAAAACAAGCTCTAGGTTACTGCTACAAAGAAGAGGTTTTTTATGAAGCAGCAATGTGAAGACTTAAAACAATAAACGAAAAGATCGAAACAAAGAAGTGCCAAAAGCTCTTTACGATCAGTTAGAAACTGCAATAGCCAAGATGGATCTATCATGCTCAAGTTTTAACGATTATGAAGAACAAATGAAAAACTTAACCAACAACACACCCAATGGAAAAAACAGAAAGAGGAAACAGAAGAGTCCCCTTGAAATCAAAAATTTTACTAAACAACAAGCAAAAGTAGCGTGTACTAATCTTTTGAACAAATGTTCGAAAGTGTAGAACTAAATATTATGTTGGTTATCTTTACTTTGGGTGAAATGAATGAAACCAGTGTTTGCTTCTGAATGTTTTGATGATTTTATTTTGGTTTCAAGAAAAAAGCCGAGGCTAAATGCATCGGAGGCGAGAAACCGCCTAGTCCCAAGTGAAGGACAGAAAGAGACAAAAATGGAAAAATGATGAAACAAATGAAAAAACCAACTCTAATAAAAATCGGTTCAGTATGTCTTTTGTTTTCACTAATTTTTTCAACACCTCTGTTATTTGGAATAAAATTAACTAAAGCAACAAAAGCAAGTTTAATTTGGGGTACTACAGATAACATGACAGAGGCTGAAATAACAGCATCTAGTGGAGCATGTGGAGCAATAAACGCTTACTTTGACTATAACGCTGACTACGATCTTCTAGGAAACTATTATGGTAGCGAAACCCAACAAAGCACAACTTTAGGAAATGTTTCATTAGTAGAGGATGATTACGATTACGGAACGGTTTTCTATAAAGGGCATACATTTTTTGCTACATTACACGGACATAAACACGACTTTCTTTACGATGATGATGGTGGAAGTTCAACTGACAGAATCTACGATTTTGGTGTGGGATATCGAACCAGCAATGGTGAACATGATTTTGTGTTCATTTGGTCATGCAATACAGCAGATTATATCGGAGACGTTAGCGGATCACCCCCACACACTTGGGGATTTGCAGCCTCCTGGATGGGTACCGAATCATTAAATGAAAACGGTTATGAGGAAACAAGTGATTATGGTCCAAACGCTTACATCGGTTTTCAAAACGTCTCAAAACCTATGGTTGAATCAACAGGATATAATGGTTGGAGTTACCGTTATTGGGCTACTTACTTCTATTTATACTTATTAAGGGATGGAATGGATATTAAGGAAGCACTTGATGCCGCATCAGAAATTACAATCGGCTCAGAATTTGGCGACACTGACCTCTATACGGGATATGAAGTTTACGAATACGGGGAGTGGTGGGATTCTAAAATGGTTGTCTATGGTAATGGCGATATCACTTTACCTACATAGTGGTGATACGAAATGGAAATATCACAAAAGAAGATTTATACCTGTTTGTTACTCGTAACATTTTTTACTATCCCGCTTGCTCAAGCAACTACTAACTCCTCAATAGAATCCACTGCTCCAAACGACGCTCTGGTCTTCTTAGAAGAAGTTCTACAACTTGATGTATCAAGATATGATGTAACTTTGCGGAGTAACAGCTTTGATGTTTATGGTCCCCCTCAAACTCCATCGGTTATTGTTCAGGAAAATGTTTATTACACTCTTGAACTTGAGGGTAGCACAGTAGATGCTATTTTTGCTTTCAAGAATGGTACCTTTGCATGGTGCAATATCTATGTAAAGGCAGGTTCTCCAATTTATGTTGAATCCCAACCAGACACCGACATTGATAAAGCTAAAGGAGTTATTGAGAGATTCCAAAACTTTACTGAAGTTCCAGATTTCCAACTAATGAAAGACTTATTGAGCACTTTTGATAAAGTGGAAAATAGTGTAAAAACCATTGGCAGCATGAACCTTGAAATAAACAAAGACTCAGCAGATATTAGATTCAAATGGTCAAATATATACAGTGGAATTAATACAACAACATTAAACATTCGTTTTCTAAACGGTAATATTAGATCTTTTACAAACAGTTTATGTCTTACTACGGTCGGTGGAACTGAGGTTAATTTCTCTAAGGAGGAGGCAATTAACATTGCGATGGAACATGCGAAAAGTTTTTCATGGAAAGTAGGTTCAGAGTCTGACGATCAGGTGGAGATAAAAGACTTCAAAATATTAGACAATCCTGTAAAAGCTGAATTATCAATGCAACCTCGTGAGGCTATGACTTTGTATCCTTACTGGTATGTTGAATTATATCTCGACAAGGTTTATCCCGGCAGCGTAAGTAGTATTCATGTAGGATTCTGGGCGGATACTGGAGCTATCAATTATATCCAAGCGATGAGCTATGGCAGAGGAGTTAATCTGGATATTCCAGAAACTCTGGACTCGATCCTGTCAGTGACTTCTAACCCTGAGCTGATAGAGCTCGAAGCAACTAAACTGCTTTCCAAAGATCCAAATAGAACAACAACAATCACCTTGGAAGTTATTATTGTAACAATATTTACTGTAGCTATCAGTATAAGCATTATCAGCTTTTGGATGCTCAGAAAACGAAAATAAATCTAGAAATTTTCCCCCTTTTTTTTGAAGGTTTTTGAAATAATAAAATTTTTATTTCCGTCTCAATCAAAGTTTTTTATCATTACGTTTTTAGGGTTATTAAATAATACTTAAATGGTGTTAACATGGTATATCAAAGATTAACTTTCATATTATTTTTGATTTTTAGTTTGCTACTTGTATCCATCCAAGAAATCAGTATTGTGAAAGCAGAGGGCACAATTTTAATCAGAGCTGATGGGAGTATTGAGGGAACAGATAAGATTCAACGGGACGGAAATAGCTACACTTTAACTGGAAACATTTATGATAAGATTTTTACTGAGAAAGCAAATATTGTAATTAATGGAGAAGATCATGTTCTTTGGGGTACGGGAACGGGAATTGGATTTTATGTTTACAATGTAAACAATGTGACAATTAAAAATATAACAATAAGAAACTTTGAATATGGAATTCACCTCGATAACCAATCTAGTAATAACACAATTTCCGGAACGACTCTAACTGGAAATAATTGTGGACTCTATGTGGATGGAAGTCCAAATAACATCATAATTGGAAACCATATAGCCTACAACATAGATTATGGATTCCGCTTTTCCGGTTCAAATAATATCCTGAAAAACAATACAATATATAATAACAGGTGCAATTTCGGTATTGTATCTAGTTCTGAGAACAACGACATTGATGGATCAAATACTATAAATGGAAAACCAATTTATTACTGGTTTGATGTCCAGAATAAAACAGTACCCTCTGACGCAGGGTACGTTGCCTTAGTAAACTGCAATAATATAACTATTCAAAACCTAAACCTCGCAAACAATTGGCAAGGAATCATGCTGATTTACACAAAAAACTCGAAAATAACTCAAAATATTATAAGAAATAACGAGGTTGGAATTAGCCTTAGAAAAAGTTCTTCAAACAATAGCATTACGGAAAACTTCATCACTAACAATTATGAAGATGGTATCCAACTCTCGGAATCAACTAATGTTTACATTGCTAAAAACCACATAACAAACAACCAGAATGGCTTAGAATTATTTAATGCTCAAGACCAAAACATCATTTCTGGAAACAACATCACCGAAAACAATTTTGGCATCTATCTGCAGGTGCGGTCAGACAACAATACAATTGTTGGAAATAATATAGCAAATAACAATATCGGTTTGGTGATTAGTGGCACTTCTGTTCCGCCCACAAACCGTGTTTACCATAACAATTTCATTTATAATGTCATCAATTTGTCTCCTCCGGATGAAGTTTGGTCCTTGGGATCTAATGCAGCAATATTTGACAATGGTAATGAAGGAAATTATTGGGACAGATATTCGGGCACGGATAATAATGGTGATGGAGTAATAGATACACCTTTTAATATAGATCCAAACAACATAGATAATTATCCGCTCATATCTCCAACACTTTTATCTGCACTACAAATTGCACCTGCTATTGCTGATGGAATTATTTACATCAGAGCAGATGGGCTTATTGAGGGGACAGACAAACTTCAACGAATTGGAAACGTTTACACCTTAACGGATAATATTAAAGCTTCCATAAGAGTGGAGAAAGATGATATCGTGGTTGATGGAGCAGGATACATCATTGAGGGAATAGGAAGCGGAACTGGTATAGATCTAACCTATAGAAAAAATGTAACCATTTCAAATATAGAAATTAGAGAATTTGAAGTTGGAATTTATTTACAGTCTTCTTCAAATAACAGCATTTCTGGAAGCACTTTAACTGCTAATAGTTGGTGGGGAATCTTTATTTACAGGGACTCAAACAATAACACTATTTCTGGAAACTTTTTAACCAACAACGTGAATGGAATATCTTTAGATAACAGTAACCATAATCGCATTATTAGAAATACTTTAATGAACAACGAAAATGGAATATCATTCATAGTATCAAATAATAATAGTATCTACGATAACAATTTTATCAATAATACGAAGCAAGTTTTTGACATAATTTGGGAAAATCCTGGGGTTCCTTGGGATTTATCAATGAATATTTGGAATAACAGCACGACAGGAAACTATTGGAATGATTACACTGGCATAGACAATAATGGCGATGGTATAGGAGACACACCACAAATAATTGGCGAGAACAACCAAGACAATTATCCTCTCATGGAGCCTATCGAAATTCCAGAGTTTCCTTCATGGACACCTTTGCTGGTATTGTCGGTAGCAGTGGTAGCGGTTACTGTTGTTTACAAAAGAAAATTACGTATTTAGGATTTTATGGTTTAAGTTGGTCCAGAACAGGTAGATTTTTGATTGGTTAAGTTGAGCTAAACGATTTAGTGCTCGAGCTAACTCAGGCTTTTCTACTTTTTGTAACCAAGCTTCGTAATCTTTTTTTGTGAAGTTTCCGTGTGCTCCAGCGATTCTTCTATTATATGGATAGCTTAAACATTCGAGTATCTTTCTTATTTCTTGAATTTTTCCTTCTAGTTTCTTTTTATTGTATTGTGGAACCGCTAGAAGATATGAAGTGAATCCGAGTTTTTCGAGTTTGTTGATTGCTTCTAGAATTGTTTTGTCTGGTTTTGATTCGCATATTTTTGTCATTCCTGCTTGTTCTGCGAATGGGTTGTATCTGGCCATTACTGCTATCATTTCTGCATTTGGTTTTCCGCATTGGGGTAGTGATTCTTTTAGAAGTTTTACTGAGGCTCCAACTGTTCTATATTTTGGGTGAACTACAACTCTGGCTATTCTTGTGAGTTTTTGATTGAGTTCTTTCATGTTTTTTATTTTTAGGACTTTGTTTCGGCATGGTGCTGCGCTCATGGGATGAACATAAACTATAGCTCCGATAATCTGGTCTTTTCTTTCTAATACAAAGATTTTCTGTAAAAATGCGATTCTGTGGCTTCGGTAATGGAAGGTTGAGATTTGTTTCCAGTCTTCGTATGTTCCTTCTTGTACTTTCATTTCGTCTAACAAGGTGCAATTTTTTCTGGTTTTGTTTGGATAGTATTCTATTGTGACTTCTTTTCCGAATCGTTTGTGGATATAAACAGAAGGTGCTAGATCTTCAAGTAGGTCTGTGTGGGTTGTGGCTGCGATTATTGTTTTTTTATGGTTTCTGGCTAGTTTTTGTATATTGTAGGCGACGATTTTGGCTGTTTCTCTGTCTAATGTTGCGCAGAATTCGTCCATTATCCACCATTGTGCACCTGATTCAATCAACTTAGCTATTTTGTATCGGTATTTTTGTCCATCACTAAGCTGACTATATCGTCTGACAAATAGGAAGGCATCATTTAACCCCACTTTAGATAATAATTTCAAACCTTCTTCTACTGTTTCTCCTACGGTATCTATCAGTGGTTTGTCTGGGTCTACTTTTATTTCGTTTAAGTTTGCAACTTCGTTTGGTTGTAGGTCTTTTGTGATGGCTTTTAGTAGGACACTTTTTCCTGATCCGCTGTCTCCTGTTAAGTAAACTATGTCTTTTGGTCCAATCTTAAACTCTACATTATCATAAACAACATGCTTCTGAAACTCAGAAATCCCTAAACCAAAAGCCTCAGCAACCGATACAGTTCTGTCAGTAACATCAGTCCTACTCTCATAACCTATATCAAACGTAAACTTGCCAGAATCCCTATCATATCTACGTCTGAACTGTTTTATTCTAAAATATTCTCGACGTCTAACCAAAAGCAAACGCCTCCAGTTCCTGTTTTTTCATTTCAATCGTAGCATACACACTAAGAGCTACTGCCCACCAAACATCATCATGAGTCCCGTGAGGATGACTAAAACAAATAGCACCATCTCTGCGTAATTCAAAGCGTTCTACATTCATTTCACTACAAATATCGCCACGATATGGTTTTTCCCAGGTTAAAAATGGATAAAAGAACCGTTGCGCCATCATCCTTTCCTTAAGTAAGCTGGCCATCTCACTTTTTCTTGAAGTGTTAAAGGTGACTCCTTCGGCATTGCTTATTCCAGCCTCCTCCATATCACTAATTATAGATGGTCCTTCTCTGGTGTTGTCTACTCTTATTCTCTGAAAACCCTCCCACCTGTCCTGAAGAGCCTTAAGATAACCAATAACAGTCGCATACTTAGTCGGCTGATTAAACACCTTCAAATGACGCAAAAACAACCTATCATTAACCCGTTCAGAAACAACCAAAACACAAAAATCCCGAGTCTGAGCCAAATCTAAGCCAGCAAACAATTCCCCACTATAACCCTTAGTAGTATCCCATGGCTGCAAATCTTCTTCACAATTCTTTTCAGTTCCAATGCATGCAGCAATTAATGACATTGGTAGCCAGGTGTCTTCGTCTTCTGCCCATTCAGCCTCCATTTCCCTTCTCCAACGCATCGGATCCTCCCCAAATTGTCGCTTAATTTTCTCAAGAAACGAAGAACTCCAGGGACCATCAGGAGACAATACCTGCTCCCAACGAACATGATGCCTAGCAAAATCACTGTAATCTTTATGGTTGCACATTTTCCAAAACAAACTATCAGTATTAAACGGAGTACTCGTAGCCAACAACTTACCATCAGTAGTTCCCAAAGCAAACAAAATAGCATCCATCAAATCAGAATCATTAGCAGTAAAATTGACTTCATCCCACCAAACCCGATTAAGTGTATGACCCCTAATAGTGTCAGCATTATTTGGAAAAGCCTCAATCACGCTGCCATTAGGAAATTCTAGTTTAGTTTTCTGAGGCTTCAAAAACATATCAGAAGGAAGACGACGTTCAAACATAGAAATCCGACGGATATTCAGTTTTGTTTGGCGCCAACTTGGACCTACAACAGCAATATACCAATCATCATTATTCACAGCATCAGTCAACAATAATCCAGAAGCAATCCAGCTTTTACCACTTTGGCGACACCAACGAGCAGCAACAAACTGATTATCCTCATATAGACCAATCAGCTGTTTTTGATAACTAAACGGTTCAAATCCTAGCTTTTTGCGACAAAACTCTGTGTAATCACTTGCCAAGTCTTGAGTTTCTTTATTCTCCAATGTCTGTTCTATGTGAAACATGGAATCAAAAACAGATTTGTTAGTTCTTGTTTCTGATCCGTGCCAAGTTCTTGCGCTCTTCGTCACGTTTCTTCAACCATTCTAATGCAAAGTCAACCTTCTGCTCAATTCCCCTGTAATCCACATATCTTGGAAAAAGTTCACTGTAATTTTTCACCCCAGCAATTAAACGGCCAAGTCGCATAACATCAGTTTTTGTCAAATCATTTTTCTGTAGTTTATCAATAGCACCGGCTAAAACTCGCAACTGTTTTTCTATGCTGGGAAGATCTAAAGGAATAACAAGATTAGAAGAAGAAGGACACTCAGTTTTTTCATACCGTCCTTCTTCTACTTTTAGTCCTAATCTCTTAATTTTGTGTCTGATGGACTGCTTAGTTTTCTCTAACTTGCTCGAAATATCTTCTAGGCTATTGCCTGATTCAATTAAGATTTTCAGTTGCTTTTCCTGTTCTTCTGTCCATGGTTTTCCTTTAGGCATGGCTTCCAATTAGCACCCCACTTACTGTTCCTACTAATCCGGTGATTGTGCTGAAGATTTCGCTGCTCCATGAACCTAAAACAACAAGATGAGCACACTGCAAACCCGAAAGACATATTGTCATTCCTATGGCGAATTTTACTCCCCAAACCAGCTTAAAGTTGGGTTCTTCTATGATTAGTTGGCCTCGTTGGATTCTTCTTCTGGTTAAGGCTTGTTTAATTGGGTCGTTCATGGGTGCTTGTTCTCCTTTGAAAAGTTCGTTGATGCTTAAACGCTCGATGGCCACCTACAAGGAAACTGTTGACTAAACTTTTGGCAACATTTTCAGGAAGATAATTCTTCACAACTACACTAAGATCTAAAGTCCAACCTGCAGGAACAGCAGTATAATCTAAATCATACAATCCGTCAGAATATCTGAAACTGTTTTGGGCTAAAACAAAATGTTTAGTCCTTTCTCCGAATAATCCTACGTAGATTCCCCAACTTTTTACTGGAACATCTATTAGTATTCCTGATCCGCTGCTTTTTCCTACGCTGGCATCGCACCATTCAACACAAATCAAATCCCCCGCATGAAGTGATTGAACAATTTTTTTCAAAGCCTTTTTTGTCAACATTTTAAGCACCTGCCAAAAGGCTCAATGCGCTAGGTAAACTTAGAAAGCCATAACCTTCTTCGGTTAGCGAAATTTTGGAAACAAGCAGCTGGCTATTCGGTTTAACAACATCGAAGATTCTGCCGTCTTCTAGTGCCATCCAACGTAATAGTCCGATGCCTTTAGTGATCATTGGGGCATATTTTGTTGAATTTACTGTGTTCATTGAGATGGTCATTAGGGCTGTGTAGCCTGCAAACTCTTCCTGAGTTTCATCTACATTTCCAACGTAGGGGCAGTACATTTGGCCACCCCATTGCCCAGCAGTTAAAGGATTAATGAAATCTAATGTTTCTTCGCTTTGGCTGCTGTAATCTGATCCAGTGTTATAGCCACTGTTGGCGAAGACATAGTTTGCCCATGCACAGATTGCCTGAGTATAGCTGATTTTTTCTTTGTAAGTGAATGGGATTTCTGTTTGTTCTCCAACTGGGTAGCTTGTGCTGTAGTAGTGTCCTGCTGCTCCTGTCCAAGCCGAATTACAAAGACTGTAGTAGAGATCGTTTGCCATCGTTTTGACACTGTAGCTGTCAGGATCTGTCATTAATGTGTCACCATAAGCATCCATAGCTTTAGTCATTGAAAGTAAACATTCTCCGCAATCTGCAGAAAGTGCTACTGTGTCTATTGTTCCTTCGTAAACTAGGTTTCCAAGAAGACCGGTACTGTAAGCAACACTGTGAGCATATTGTAATGTTCTTAGAAAGTTCATGGCTTTACGAACGTTTGTTTGGTATCTGGTTCCTGATGTTGCTTCGTCGTATCTTGCCATTGCCCAGGCTAATAGTGCTGCTCCGCTGTCTACTTTTAGGTCTCCAGAGTAGGTGTCATCTAATTGTTCTACTCTTTCATGGACTCCCGAAGCGTTAAGGTAAGGATTGTATTGTTGATACCAGCTTCCATCTGTATTCTGAAGACCTGCCCAAAGATCCAAAATAGTACGGGCTAAGTCTCGTTCTCCGGAACCATTCTTTTCAATTAAAGCCAATGCTATGTAGCCGCCTTCGTAACTGTTCATGTTACCAGTCGGAGAAGCCAGTGTAGCTCCAGAAGGCAAAATACAGCTATTCTTAAGATAAGTTGTTGCTAGATTGTTGGCATCTTTTATTGATGCTCCACAGATTAAGCTTGGTTTTATGTTCAAATTTTCTACTTCCTCTAAAACTGTTGAATTAAACCCAAAAGCTTGAACCGCATTATCAGACAAATCAGACAGCAAATCTTCGACAGACTGCTTTTTCCTTACAACTTCTATGATCATTGTTTTGCGTCTTTTAGTAGTCTTAACAATCCGATAATCATCATCAAGATTCAGTTCAGCCTTTTCGATCGGGATTGTGTCTCCTGGATGCAAATGAAAACCAGCATCTATCGTACAAGTCAAAACAACACTGCTATCATCCTGGTTTAGTTCTGCAAGCTTTTTTTCTGCAAAATATTCCAGCGTCATAATAGTCGTCGCAAAGCTGTTCCAAAAAACGGCAACATCATCGCCTGTCCCTGCAACTCCCATAATCTCTTCGCCATCTCTGTTGACTCCTCGTATGTGCACTTTGTTTCGCTTCTTGCTCCGACCTACTGTTCTTTCGCTAATATTTGCAAGGTCTCCATCAAAGCTTTGAGTTGAACCTCGAGTCCCAATATGAAGTGTGTTTCCGACTGTTACCCAATAATCCTTGTTTAGTGCATCAGCAAGCTTTACAACAGCATCAAAACAGATAGTCTGATCAAAAACCATATCCAAATTAGTTGAGGGACAATCTTCTACCGTATTAGTTAATCCAGCAGCTTGACGAATCCATTCAGCGATGGCATGTGCTGGCCACCAGGCAAAATTACCCGAAATAACCCTCCTCTTCAGTAACTCGTAAACTCCGTTGTAAACAAAGCATTTGAGTTCTTTTCTGAAATATTGGACATCATAAAGAACACCCAAATACAGCTGAGTTTCATCAAAATAGATCCGGATGATTTGGTCTGTTAGTACCCAGGTTCTGTTTGCTGATGTGTTTGGAATAAAGAATGATACTTCTTCGTGTCCGCTTAGTTCTTCTATTATTTCGTTTATTCTACCAGTAAATTCTGTCCATTCCTCAGCGACATCGTCATAATATTCAAGAAGCCAACTCATCAACAAAACCTCACAGAATTAGGTGGCTACTTCCTTTGAGCAGCTTGATTGTATACCGAAACTGCTTAGCATTCACTTCAACATATGTAAAATCGGCTAGAATCCAGTCTCCATCATATCTACTCCCAGAATAAGAGACTGTGACTTCTGTTCCCTTCAAAGACTCTAAAGGAGATAGATAGTTGGTTTCTATGTCTGATTTGGTCCCAACAAAGCTGCCTTCAAGGGTTAGTTCTATTGCTCCAGATCCAGCAACAATCAAAATCGGTAGGCCATCTATTTCGAACTCTTCAACTTTGGCAGGTAATCGTTTGGTTGCTCGAGAAGGAATATTCGGTAGAGTAACTGATTCTATGACGAAGCTCAGGATGTTTTCCTCCTTCGTACGCCTTCAGCGATTCCATAGCTGACTTCTTCTCGTATTCTGCTGAGATCTATGTCACTGCTGATGTTTCCAATGTTGATTGTTGGATAGATTGTGATGTACTGAGTCTCTTCAGATCTATTCATCATGTTTTCGAATCTGTCTAGGGGTGCATAGATTTCTGGTCCTGCCTCTCCTGCAAGTACTAATGTGGGTTGTGTGATTATGCCTCCTTTTGCCATGCCTACAGCTGCTTTTATTCCTGCAACCCCTGCGCCTACTGCACCTAAAATTATGGGAACAGCAACTCCAACTGTCATTGTTCCATGAAAAGCCATCCAAGCAACTGTAGCAGCCACAATAGCCGCAATACTAGCAGTCAAAGCACCCGCAATGCTACGGATATCTTCAGGAATCAAATTTAATACGCTGTCTGAAAGCAAAAACCCAGCTACAAGAGCTCCCACTCCTAAGGCGGCAGTGGCAGCAGCAGAACCAACACCAGATATATTCCCTGAGAGATTGCTGAGCAACACAGACATGTCAGGAAAATTCTTCCAAGCCCGACTCAAACTATCAACCATCGTAACTGCTGTAGGAATAATTTGCAAAGCAGCCTGAACCATCGTCTTATTTACATTACTCTGAGCCTGACCTGCCTGATCAAACGCAATAGCAGACCGCTCCTGAGCAAGCTGCAAATCTCGAGCAGCACTACAAGCCTCCTCACTAGATACTCCATATTTTATGATTGATTCGTTTACTCTTTTTTGGGCATTCTCTACAGCAGCCAAACTCGATTTAACCTGCAAATTGGCATTATCTAAACTAATCTGAGCATTTTGGATCTGATCAAAAGCACTATACAAACTAAAAGCAGAAGTAGCAACCCCACTAAACCCAGTCACTAATTCTTTAGTTGATCTTGATGTTTCTTTGATTTTGGTTCCTAATTGATCACTTAAACCTGAGGCATTTCTTTGGGCATCATTATATTCTCGCAGTGCTCTTGTGGCCTCTTCGCTGGCAACTCCATGCTCCCTAACAGCGACACTCAAAGCCTGCTTAGTTTCCCTAACATGTTTTTCAGCAATTTCTAACCTTTGAGAAGCTGAAACATTGCTTAGCTGCTGTCTTTCAGATTCAGATAAAGAAGAAACAATCTCTCTAGAACTATTTGTTACCTGTTTGTTTGAATCGGCTACTCGTCTGTTTTGGTCTTCTACCGATTTTAAACTAGAGTTTATGGTTTGGCTGGCTTCCACTATGGTTCTGCTGGCATTATCTACAGCTTTTATGTTTACTTCTATTTGCTGACTCATCTTCTATTCTCCTGGTTGTGGTGCCACCAAGCCCAAGTGGAAAGAAACCGTTTCTGCATCCAGGATAATTTTCTGATATTTTCGAAGTTGTATTGGGGAAACTTGTGAAGAATCATGCCTAGGTCTTGTGCTTCGATGTTGTTTTGGAGCCATTCCCTGAACTGTTTGGGGCTGATAAAAAACAGGGCTGCTTAGTCAAAAAATCAATCAGAGCCGCACCTTCGATTAGGGGCATGTGTTTTAGGAAATCTTTTGGCAAATCAGGATACGCTTTTCTCATCATTAGCCAGGCAATAAGTTCAGTCTTTTCAGTATCACTAGCTTCTTTGTTTTTGTCTATCTCGAATGCATCCTCAAAAGTTAACTCACCAAACTTTAGTTTACCTAAAACTGGATGATCAACTGTTTTTATCTCGTCTGTTCTTGACATTAATTCGTAGGGATTGAAGATTTTTCCTTTGGCTTTCTGTTCTGTTTCTATTTTTTCTAGTTCTTTGGCGTATTGTAAGGCTTTTTGGTCGTTGATTTGCTTTCGACTCTTCTTCAATTCTTAGTGTGCTCCTAGGCGTCTGTTACTGTTACGCTTTCTGCTTCTCCGTCTACTTTTTCGAGTAGGCCTCCTGTTTCTCCTGCTGTGCGTTCAACGTTTAGGACTACACAGTCTGTCCAGGTTTCGTAGGGTGCTGTTTGGTAAGATCCAGCTGGCTGAAAAACAATGTCAAACTCTGTTCCAGCTAATAGAAGTGTCATCCATGAGCCGTTTATGTAGAGTTTTTCTGCGCTCCAAGTGAAACTCTGCTTTCCAGGAGCTACAATGCAGGGTGTTAGGGCGTCCATGCTGTATTCTTTTATTAGTTCTGCGCTTCCTTTTACTCTGATATTTTTTCCGTATCCGATTACTGTGCCATCTTTGTATAGTCTGGCGTTTCTTCCCAAAACTGGTGTACTCAATTTATGTTATTCCTCCAAGGGTTTGTTGTTCTAGGGAAACTGGATTTTGTCCAACTTCCATTCTAGCCAAATTACCTAAATAATCACACAAAGCATCCTCAGCAAAATCATCTATATTCTTAGAAATCAGATCGTCAGAAAGACAATCAATATCCATATGCCATTGGTCCTTGATTAGCCGCTTAAGTTCCTGAGGATCTTTTGGTCGACATTCCCATTCTTGCGCTGATAACAAGAGAGCTAGTCCAACCCATTTACGATAATACGGATCATCTTCACATAACCTAACCAAAACCCGTCGAGTAACAGTCAATAATCGCTCAAAATTTCCGTCAGGAAGATTAGCAGGATTTCTTGCTTTACTAAAAGTCAACTGCAGGCAATCTAAACGATAAACCTTGAAAAATTGTGAGTAAATTCTTTGGAGCATCTGAGTTTGAGGATATCTGCTTGATTCAGGTTCAGGTAACAGATGATCTACTAATCGAATTGGAATGTTTACCAGTTGTTTGAGTAGAATCATTCGAAGGTTACGGTTCATAATGTAAAGTTGCCTCCCAGCGGACTATTCCGCCGTAGAATGTTTTTTCTTTGAATTTTATTTCTCCAGGACTAAAACTGGTTGGAATACAATCAAAAACAGATCCATTTAATGTTCTGTCTTCTAATATGGCATCTACGCAATCACCCATTACTGAGATAATGTCTGTAAACCAGTCTTTTGGTTCATATTCTAAGATGATTAGGATTATGCTGCCTCGTACTTTTGTTTGTGTTAATTCTCCCATTGTTGCTTGGCCAATAGGTGAAGGTTCAGCATTAATAACAGCCTTAGGCAAACCACCAACAGAAAACTGCTCACCCAAAACAACAGTCTTAACAGAATCTTTAGTCTCAACTGCAGCTTTGACCGCATCGAAAACAGCCTTAAAACTACTGTAATATCCCATTAGGCTTTCAGCTCCTCAAACAACTCAACAAACAAATCATCTACTTTCTGGCGAGCCTTCTCCACTGCCTCTTCCAAGAACTTGTTAGGTTTAGTTCCAGGATGATTAACAAACTTCGAAAAAACCAAGTCGCCATTGGCTGCTTTGAAGGCTAAACATCTTGCATTAATTGGGTATATTTTGTGTGGTTTTGTTCCTTTTATTACATGAACAGCATAGGGTGCTACAACTTTGATTGTTGCTTCTCCATCTTCTATTTCTGTTACGATTGATCTGGCAAGTTTTCCTGTTATCCAGGGAGCTCCATAAAATGCTTCACTGTATGCAACTTCGGCTAATCGTTCAACCAATTCTTTTCTTAGATCTTTGTTTAATGATTCAGCAAGTTCTTCAAACTTTAGTCCTCGAGTGGAAACTTGTAATTCAATCATATGAGGATCCCACCAGGAAGGCTATTTCTTCTTCTGATTCAATGTATGCGTCTAAGAATTTGTGGGCTTTAACCCAAAGATCATCTATATTTTCAGTGTTTGGTCCTCTTCTGTCTTTAAAGAGCCAAGCAGCAAAATAACTACTACAATCAGCTATAGTCTGGGGAACAGAGTCAGGAACAGTTAAACCTGCCCGTTTAAGCAAACCATCAACTAAAGCATCAGCAGAAGAAATACAGCTTCCAATCTCAGTATCGTGGGTAACATCTTCAGTGTTTATTTGGAGAATCTGCTTAACAGCTGCAACTGTGCTATATGCCATCGGGTTTGATCTTCTCCATTACTTTTATTCTGTTCTCAAAAGCTGTCTTCATATCCTCTCTGATCAGTTCACGTTGCCATTTGGGAAGCCTAGAAAACCGAACCATCAAAGTTCTAGTATTTTCCAGTTAGGTGACCCCCTGAACTATAACATCAAAACTAAAACCAACAACATCAGAAATACCTGAATCAACAGTTAAAGTAAATTTTACAGGAATAGAATTCCCTGCAGGTATCGGTTGGTTGTTGTAGTTCCAGGTTAATGTGATATAGTTTTGTGCTGCTCCTGGATTCCAGGTTTCTGTCCACATAACCAGCTTCTGGCTATCGTTTCCAGTGTTTTTAATATAGGCATCGAAGGTTTTTGTGTCTCCAGGATTTAATGTGCCCCAACTGATTTCATGTAGCACCTCTGTTAGGCTTTGATCTTTGTATACTTCTACTCCGATGGCTCTTATTGTTCCCACATTTCTTATCCTAACAAGACTTGCACCAATCACTGCACCAACAAGCAAAGCAGCAACAGAAACAGCAACAAAACAAACAATAACCCTAGAACTAGGCAATAAACTCCAAAACTTTTCCTTCTCAACACTAACTTTTCGGACAAACCTTCTGATACGACCAGCAGCTAAAACTCGAGGCTGATACTGAATCTTCGAAACGTCATTTCTTGCAGAAACCAATCTGTGAACAAAGATAGCTAGTAAAAGAGTTGTTCCAGAACCAACATAAAGCCAAAGAAGCATCGGCTCAAAATATGCCAAAACAGCTAGAACACTTAATCCAATAGCAGTAAAAATCTGCTTCAGGGATTAAACCCCCTTATCTTGTGTTTTTTGTTTTTCTACTTCTTCGATTACCATTTTTGTTTTTGCAACAATATTTTGAAACTCTTCTTCAGATACTTTGTCATCTTCAGCAGCTTCAATAATATCATCAAGCAATGCTGCCAAAAGTCTACCTTTCTCTAACCATTTCCTGTATTTTGCTCCCAAAAACACAGAAACAACAGTCAAAACAGCAGAAACAACAGCAACAAACGAACCGCTTTCCATGACATAAAATGGCAAAAAACCACAATTTAAGCTATTTTGACCAAAAAAACCACAAAAAAAACACATCTACAAAAAATAGACAAAAAAAATTAAGTGAAAAAAAGGAGATGAAAAAAAATAACCAAAACTACCTAACCTATTCTTATCTCTTTACGTGAAAAATTTCCTTCTAGCAACAATCACAGACAAAATGGCAACTAAGAATATGGGTAACATTGTCCATGAAGGAAATTCTGGAATAGAATCTATGTTTTGTTCAATAATAATGGTGTAACTATCAGATAGACCAGAATCGATTATCATGTAGAATGTTCCACTTTGGTTTAGGAGTTCCACTCCATTTAGATTTCCATTTGGAGGCACAAATATTTGATTATAAGCTGTGGACTCTCCAATTTTGTATGTGTTTATCTTTAAGGTGTATAAGTCAGGAAAATCCCAATGACCAGGATCAAATTCCCATCTAATTCTCCATTCAACATAGTCGCACACAAAAGCGTTTGTCGTATATCCCTTAGATCCAATAAATCTTGTAACTTCAGCCCAATTATCTGTTGGAGGTCCGGGGGTGTAACCCATACTTTTTTCAACTCTTACTGAGAAATTTTGTGTGTTACTGCTTATTTCTAGATGGAAAGTACCTTGCTCATGAAAGTATCTGGTTTGCTCATCGCCATTATGTATTCCCGTACGAGATATTATGATGAGTCTATCATCGTTTGAAACTCCAGCATAAACATTAATTGTTAAACCAGTCTGATTCTCGGGAACATCGGTTCTAGGTTCGTATTCCCAAATAATTCGCCAAACAGAAACAGAAGAACTGATATTGAAAGGCTCAGTTTCATACAAGTCATATATATCTCCAGTAATTTTTTTCACTTCAATCCAATTCCAATTTTCGTCTGAACAAAAAACAAAAGGAATCAGCAAGGAGCCAAGTAAAAAAAAAGAAAACAGTAGCGCTGGACCAATGGATATCCTAGTTAGTTCCATTTTATACACTAAATATATCTTATTTTATGAAAATAAATGCTTTTTTGTCAAGAAACCTTGACTAAAAAATATTCTAAAAAATTTTTGGTTAGTCAAGAAACATTGACCAACCTATTATTCTGGGTTATGTGAGAGCTATTAATTATCTTTAGTTCGTTGATGAAATAACTTCTTTTTAATTACTATTATCGACAAAGTGGTAACTAAAAATAATAGCAGTAGGGTCAATGAAGGAAACTCTGGGATGCCTTGTGCATCTGTTTTTTTCACCCAAAAAACTGTTGTACCTAGCATGCCAATAGATTTGACTCCAGCTACAGCGTTGCCTCCATCTGATGTCTCAGTTAATGAATTGCTAGTGTAATAATTTCATTCTCCACATGTTTGGTTCCATTCCATATCTCCATTGGAATCGATTTTTACTAGTAAACCACTTCCAGCTGGGGCATATCCTCCATCAGAAGTTTTAATCAACGAATATGCTATTTCAGAATCTGGTCCCCCATAGGTTCTGTTCCACTGTACATTGCCATTTGCATCTGTCTTAACTAACCAAAAATCATTACTTCTTGCTCCAAAAGAATCTGTTCCACAAGCCAAAACATAACCTCCCTGTGGTGACTCAAGCACCGAATGTGCGATATCTGAATTGTTTCCTCGGAAGGATTTAATCCACTGAATAATCCCCAACTCGTCGGTTTTGACCAAACAAAAATCTTCAGACAGTGCTAAACCTGAAGAACCAGCTATTACATATCCCCCTTCAGATAGTTCAATAATTGAGTAAGCTGTTTGATCACGCCCACTTTCATAAATTTGAGTCTACTTCATGGAGGATGCCAAGACCGAACTAACGAAAGAAAAACTAGACAAAGCGAGAATCAAAATGCTTAAAAATAGTAATTGTCTATTGTGCATTAATAATCTCCTTAAAGATTTAATTATTATAAAATAAGTATTTTTTATCAGTGAACCTTGACTATAACATCATTTGGTAGGTCAAAATATTTTGATAAAACTCATCATGCTTGAGCGTCATATGGTATGAAATATACATTATTATTTTTGGGAAAAACATAAGAAATTTTTTCTAAGAAATTTAAAAAAAGGGGGGAAGGTTATGGTTATTTTTGCAGAGCTACTTATGGAGTGGTTGAAACTTGTTTTTTTGTGAAAGCTCACTCAATGGCAATAAGTCATTCTTAATAAACCCATCACTGTCTTCTTGGAGTTGAACTTGCGATTTGTAATTCGTACTTATAATGTCTGGTTGAACCAATAAAGTTTCATTTGTCATTGTTACACGACCAATTCTATGAACTGTAACTAAAATTGTGTTTGGTTTTCCAGCGCTCCATATTCCCAAATCGTTTTTATAGCTAGTGTAAGTTCCAAAAGATCCGACTTTTGGACTCAAAAAGGATTCATCCTGAGTCCAATTGAAATAGAACATACCATTTACACCATTAATGCTGTTTTCATCAAACAAATCGTAGATTCCCTCAGTTAAAGTGTTTAATTTGGTATCTGAGAAAGAAGGGTTATAATTTGTTCCTGTGAAGAAAACAAATTTTTCAGCTGGACCTTTATCCGATACTATAGTTACGTTGAAAACTTCGAGAATAGCATCGCACACACCATTTTCAACTGTAGGACGTGTTACGTTGAAGTAGACTGCAGATGGATATTGGCTTATCGGATGTAATAGAATTCCCTGAGAATCAGTAATTGTCGCGTTTGGAATTCCTTCTCCTACAAAAGCATACGTGGCATCGAGATTGAACTCCTGCTCAGCTTCTAGAAAGCTGGGAGTTGTAGCTGATAGAGAACCTTTAGGATAGAGACAAAGTGTAACAATAACGATTATTAATGCTATTAGTGAGATGCCTGTGAAATTACGATTGAAAGCCTGTTTCTTAGTTGATGTCAGTTTCTTTTGTTCGTGAGGATTACTTTTTTTATAGATATTTTCAATCCTCCGTCTAAACAATTTATGGTTTAATATTCTTCATCCCTCTCAACGACCATGCCAGCATACAGGTCACTCGCAGGTATGTTTGAGGAAATGTAAACATACTGGTTAGTGTTACTGTAATTGTAGAAATAGGAGCTACACCTCGCCCCCACCGTATAAGCATTTGTAGGAGTAATTCGTTTGTCATATTGTTGATAATACCCGTTCCATTCATAACTATATGACCATGTTGGCTGGTTGTAATCATAGTAATAGGAATAGGTCCAATTAAGCTGATACCTACATGTCATAGGATCACCATCACAAGTCCAATCATGAGGCCACATGATAGGTCCTCCAAATCCTCTCACGTAATAAAATGTTACATCATCATATGCATCTTGTTCTTCGTCTGTATATACAGCTAAGAGACCAGTGGATGTGAACGCATTATAAGGATCAGCACCTGGGGGATCAACCAAATGGTCACATCTTGAGGCTGCCACATATGTTCCATAATCATTAACATCATAATGTCCATGAGTTTCGACACCATGAACTATTGGGAGCATATTTGTTGTTAGAATCATTTGTAAAATTGCTATTGACAATAATGTGGAAAGCGTTAATCTTTTATTTTTCAATTTTATCCCTTTTTTTACAATTTTTTGTTCTCTTTCTGCCCTTCACTTGAGGCTAGGCGGTTTCTCGCCTCCGATGCAATAGCTTCGGGTCAAAGTAATGATGGGGCATTCAGCTCAACATTACAAAAATCAGTTATTACCCTTGTTTGGTTTTAAGGAAGACGAAATATTTCCTAAATACAGAGATGAGTGAAAGTATTCTTTAGTTTCAGTGTTCTCTCTCCCCTTTTTCTTTGTCTATTCGTTAATGGTTCTTAAATGAAACTAGTGAATACAAGATGTCAACGTGAAAATAGATGAAGTCATCTAAGATTATAGCTTCTTCGTGTAGACAAAAGATTCTAGAAACCCTATCAAAGGTGAAACAGACTCATATCATGGATCTTGTACGCAAAGTAAACAGTAGCTATCTTCAGGTAGATAGAAATGTGCAGATTTTAGAACGAGAAAGAATTGTGGAATCAAAAAAAATTGGCAGATTAAGAATAATTAAACTAAAACAAGATAATCCAAAAACAGAAGCCCTACTACAAGCACTCAAAACATTAAGACAACAAGAACGTCAATCAACAAAAGACAAACTATAAACGAATCCCAAAACCTGCCTCGAATTAAGATTTTAAATTTCAACGAAAACCAAGAAAACTCTGGAATAATACCATTTTATTAAAATTTAATAACCATATGTCAAGAAATTCTGTACTGCAAAAATAATCTATCCATCCAGTTAAAGTAAAAGAAAGCTTTCAACTCATTCCTTAAGCATAACAATAGAAGACAAACAATTAACCAACGAATGGTTTTTAGAAAAATTTTAGATTTAAATTGAAATATGAGAATAAACAGTTAGCAGGAGTTCGCCTTTTTGTGTTAGTTGATATTTCCCAGGATTAGTTCGTTCGATGTAGCCTTGGGGCAGTAGATATTTGAATAGCTGTTTTTTGATAGAATTTGATGAAGCAAAATCATTGCAGTGAATTGTTGCTTTATCTTTGATATGAGTATAGCGTGTAGATCCGTTTTTGATTTGCAGAAGAATTGCTTTACGAACAAGATCACGTTTAACATCAGCATCCATTAAGTGATTCCTCCAGCCTTTGAAGAGGCCACTCAGGCAGATGTCCACATATTACATCTCCATGGAGTAGGACTTGAAAGCCTAATAGCTGAGCATCAAACAGAAACAGTTGATCATGAACACCAACTTTCCGAAAATATTCCGAGGGATCATATATGAAATGGATTTTTTGTAAAACAGTTCTTTTAATTAATGCGCATCCGATTCCAGCCCAAACCATACCCGTGAATATTTTTCCTTTTAATTTGTTGATGTCAAAGACACTTTTTACTTCTGACTTAACCTGATTATAATATTCCTGGAAGTATCCTGCCATCATCCGAAGCTCATCAGACCTATGATTAGGATAAATCCCCAAATTGATGTCGACATCACAAAGTAACCTAACTAGAGAATGTTTAGGAACTTCAACATCAGCTTCTACGATCCAAAGTCTATCCCAATTTTCATTAAGACATTTTTGAACAAGAAAATTTGTAGCCTCAACTACACCCTGAAGACCCTGAGCTTCAGTTTCAGGCGATATAACTATCTCAGATACTATTTCTGTTTCAGTTAAAGCAACTTTGATAGAATTAAGTACTTTATTTCGAAAATCTATGTGATAATTTGGTTTGGTAAGTGGAATGCCGACTAGGATTTTTTCTTTTTTTGCTTTGTTATCTTTTTTTCGGGTAAAGGGACCTCAACAGCTTTTTCATCAACGGGAATCATAGGTTTTGGTGTTGTTTTGTTGATTGGTTCTAGCCATTTTTCTCCCTTAAAAGTTGAAGGTAAATCTACTATGTCTCCGGGATGGTAAATTGTGTTGTTTGCGTCGACGAATCTGTTGACTGAGCCTTTTCCTTTTGTTAGTTTGAATTTCAGCAATGTCACCTCCCCTGTTCTATCTTTTGGCGTAGTTTACTCTGCATTCTAGAATTCCTGATCCGGCTGCTGTTGTTTTTCGGATTTCAACTTTGATGCTTCTGCCTTCTAGGGGTCCATATTTTCCCAATAAAAACGGGTTTCCGTCAATAGCTAAACCTTCTGCATACAATTTATGGTGAACATAATAGTACGTTGTATGAGTAGCATCAACAACTCCCACTAAAACATTACCATCAACAGTTACTCTAACTTCTATTGTCTCATCTGTGGTCCAAACTAATGCAGTAACCCCATAAACCCTACAATCACGAGTAACATTAAGAACAGTATACCAAGTATTCTGAACAGGAGATTCCTGTGCCAAAACAGCATCAGGCTGATGAACAAAAGTCAACATTCTAGTCTTTTTGTCTAGACTCATTTTAGTTTCCCCCAGAACCTGAGATTACACATGAAGTTTTTCCCTGAGCATCAGCAACTGCAGCTTTATGTAAAACCCGAACAAACAGCCAAGGCTCACTTATAGTTTCATAGACTGAGCCATTTTTCGCCAAAGATGTTTCAGCTGCAAGATCTTCTGTAAATGAAAACTCTTCGTCTTGAGCTGCTTGGATCTTATACAAAATGGCGTTTGTGTTCTCTTCTTTAAGATGAATCAAAAGTTTGCTGACTTGAGATGGAACTTTTATAGAAACTAACGTGGCATAATCGTTCGTTGTGTCTATGCTTGACACTTCTTTGATCTTTTCAGTCATCTTTTTTCTCTTCTACTTTTGTGATTTTATTTTGAAAACAAAAAAGGGGAAAAAGGAACGTAGGGCACCTTGTCGGCTACGTTAATCCTGTTATTTCACAGATTGAGGCTGGACGTTTAATTCGGGGTGCCACGACTTCAAGAACCTTGCATTGAAGATTCATGTCCTCGTCCTGCATAGTGAACAGCTCTAGATCTTTTTCGATTACCATCTCAAAGTTGGCGTTTGCTGGCTCAACAACTAAAGCAGAAGTAGTTGCTCCGGCAGAGGTGTAGAGACTGTCACTTACGTGGATTCCAGCTTTGAATAGGTCCTGGATTACTTCGAGCCATTTGGTTGCAGTATTAGATATCAATGCTCTAAGCTTTGCAGCCCAACTGCTCCTAAGAACACAGGCGTATGGACCCATGTGACCGTCGGCTTCTAATTCTCCAATTGCTGCGCTGAGATCAGTTAATGAATTGGTTGGCCATGCTCCTGCACTTGCTTTAGTATTTCTTCCCGTAGCTGTAGCTAATCCCTCTATACCCAATGCTGGCCAACCAGTATGTTCACCTGTTAGTAGAAGTTTATCTTCTTCTTCTGCAACTTGCCTGGCAGCGTTCTCGGCTTCTTGGGTGTCAAGCGGTAATCCACTTGAACGTGTCGCTTCTAGATCTCGCCACCAAATAGTGAACTCCTTGTGGATAGTTGGCACAGTTATGTCGAAGGATTCTTTTTCGCTTCTGTCTTTGTTTTTTCCTTGACCGTGTAGGCTGATTCTGGCTTGGCTCATGTCTGTTTGGCGGTATCCTCGAACTTTTGTGAATCCAGCATGTGGCAATCTGAAAACTGGAAAGAGTATCCGTCCGACTACTTTCGGTCTGACAGTTTCTACTATTCTTTGATCTACATAGGTTAGCTCTTCGGTTGTGAGTTGAGCGGTGTTCATTCCGACTCTGCTCATTGTTTGCAACATTTTTGTTTGTCTCCTTAGGCTGCTGCTGCAGGTTCTGCACTTGGTTTCCAATGGACTAGTATTTCTGCATCTGTTGTCACGTTGCTTGTTTCCCAGCTAAAGCCGACTATTTGTCCTTGTTCTCCCATGGCTCCTACTGCTTGTTTTGCCACTTTGCCGTCAGCTGCGCATACAAGAGGATCTCCTCGAGTTACGTTTTCACTGGCCAGAAGGGTTAATACTGCTAGGCATTCGCCGATGACAACTTTTGCCTGATCGCCAACCGCATACGCTGTCGTCTTTGTTTTTTCTGGGTCAACTTCAAGGAAACCAACAACATTTTTTGCTTCGGCTCCAGCTTCTTTGACTGTTTGGTCTGCATCATCAAAAATCACTACTCTTCCTGCCAGCATTTTAGCTGCTGTAGCGTTTGCTCCGATCTCCATTTCTACTGTGAGTGGGTCTCCGTAGGCAACGATTTGATTTGATGGTTTGACGACATTTTGAGGCAAAGCTAGTTCCTTTTCCTTTTTGCTGCAGTGACCACACTTAGATCTCCTACTGTTAGTCCTTTGTCGGCGTCTGTTTCTCCTGCACCTAAAGCACCAAATCTAACACTGTTTAGTCTTGGAATTGGTCCGTAGGCTAGGGTTTCTTCCATTATGTCTAGTTCAATGTTTGATTTTAGGTTAAGAGCTTCGTCTGGACCGTTCCAAACTTTTTTGATTCTTTTGATTTGCTCTGCCCGCTTTTGACTATCTAATATTTCGTTGGCTTCATGAAGGTGCTGAGTCAAGTTTTCGATTAGTTCATCTTTTTCTAGTAGTTGTCTTTCGAGAGTTACTATTTTGCTGAAAGCTTCGTTCATTGTCATTTTTACTGACGGGTTTTTGAGTTCAGCTTTGTTAGAATTACCTGAGAGTGGGACGCATTTTTGTTGTTCTTTGTCCCATGTTTCTTTTCCGATTAAGCATCCGTTTTCGTCTTTTTGTTCTTCTGACATTTTCTGATTTCCTGCATCACTTTTTCATGCATTGTTTAACGACCCGCCATAGGTCGAGCAACCATCATCTCGGTGCTATTCTGCAACATTTTGTTCGGCCCCGCGTCCGGAGCATGTTACCTTAAACCTAGAAGCTTACGAGATTCCTCAAGAACCTCGTAAGGATCCAACTTTTTCTCTAAACATTCAGAGTTTTTCGAAGAATCTTCAGAACTGTTTTTAATCATCTGTTTCTTCGAGGAGTTTGCTTGGTTTGACAGTTTTTTTGCTTGAGCTTCGGCTTTTTCTTTGGTCCAGCCCATTTTTTTGTCAAACATGTATTCGCAGGTTACAGTCTCCTTTGTTCCGTGCATCAATTTTCCAACTAAAGCGTAAATTCCCTTTTTATCAGAAACAACAACAGTAGTTAACCTGGAGAAAAGACGCTCAGGCGTGACTGAAACTCTAAGAAAATCGTTGTAAGAGTTGTAGCTGTCCATCATTCCAACATACGGACTTGGGCATCTACCCTCAGGAATTCCTACTGCTATATGATGAAACACGATTTCTTCTTGTCTTGCATCAAAGGGTTGACCGCCAAACTCTCCAGGCTCATTAATTATCTCACAAAAATATGCTGTGCTCGAGTCTTTGCTTAAAGTCCCAGAACGAACCTTATCTAACAGATCAGAGTCGCAATATTTTTTGTTAAAATGGAGTTCTCCAAAGAATCCGTTGATTTCAGAGTTCCATGTTACGTTTCGGACTTTTCCTCGAATAACACTCTGTCTGGTAATATGCGGAGTTGGGGTGTGCTGATAGGCTACAATCAAAGAATCCTCTAACGTAAAACGACCAGCCAACAACGCTTCAGCAGACCTATATTGCTTAGAACATCCATACTGGAGAATGCTTTCTCTTTCTAAAATTGCGGGAACAATAACCTCGTCTTCAGTTTCTATAATGTTTTTAGCAGAATTAAGTTCAACTTTTCCATAATGAATGCTGCTCATTCAATTTCTCCCCCTTCTGGTTGGTTATTTCGTTTTAGCCATCCCCGAAACCGGTTAAAAAAACCCTGAGAGTCTCCAAGAACAGTTTGTCCAGCTCCTTTAGGAAGTGGATCTAATCCCTCATCAGCTCTGACTTCATCAACACTCTTCCAGCTTAACTGCAGTTTGCGAGCTTGTGCTTTCTTTAGTTCTATTTCTGCTGCTGATTGGTCGCTGATTTCGAAACCTGCTGGCCAGACTAGATTGTAGTCTTCAACTTTTTCGATCTGATTTGTTTCCATCAGTTTGTCTATCAGATCCCAAATAACTCGTTCCAGAAGAGATTGCTGCATCGCAATCCCACCCCAGTATTCTCTATCGTTGACTTCTGATCCTGCTAGGGTTCCTGCTGTTGCTCCTCTTAGATGTGATACCGGTATTCGGCTGCCACAGCTTAGACTTTCAAGACTTACATCCATGTATGGTGAGGGATCTAGGGCTTTTCCTTTAGCGCCTATCCACCTTATGCCGCAGTCGGTGTCATGTATAAAGTAGCTTTTGCCGTCAAGATTTTGCAGCTTGTATTTGTTCTTAAAATTGTTTAGCTGAGTGGTGCTCTTTTTTCCTTTTATTGTAATGTCTGCAAAACCTGCTGCATGCGTTTTAAGAGCATGAACAACCTGTTCTCTGCCGTTTCGGTAAGCTGTTAAGTCGCTGTATAATACTTCTAGTGCTGATACTCCTCTCCAGGAATGTCCGATTTTTCGGCTGGCATAATGGATCATACGTGTGTGATGGATCTTTTTTTGTGTTGCATTAACTCCAAACGAAACCGCGTATTTGTTTGGTTGTCCACATCTTTCATTGTCATCGCTTTTTTCTGTGTCACTGTCTAATACTGTGCAGTTATGGTCACTAAAGACAGTTAAGGAAACGATTTCTGCTGGATTCAAAACAGCTTCACTTGGGCTTTGGGCGTTGTCTTTGTAGCTGAGTCCTAAAGCTGCCCAACCATACAATCGTTCAAACAAAACCAGCTCTCGCAATTTAGCTTTAACGTCTAATGTATCAAGTACTTTTGAGACTTGTCGTGTCCATTCAGGTCTAGGAGTTTCTGCTTCTTCTTCTACTGTAAAACCTTTCGCCATTACATCAAACGCTACGTCTACTACAACTCGTTTGGCTACTGGTTCTCTTCTTGCAGCAAAAACGATTTCATCCATGTTGACTGGGCTGCCAAACCTTACTTCGTCTGATCTGGAGTATAATCCTCTTGGATCATCAAAACTACCTGTATTTAATGTCGCCAGTTTCTTTACACCAGAAACATCTTTTAACACGTTTTTTTGCGTTTTTTTGATATAATATGCACTGTTAGAAACAAACAGAAACTATTAAAATCAAATAAACCAAATAATTAGCATGGCAAAACACACCATAACCATCTACATTTCATATGATCTTCTGCAAAAAATCGATTACAGAGCAAAACAACAAAACAGAAGCAGAAGCAACCTAATAGAAGCAGAACTAAAAAAAATAATACAGCCAACAAAATCCATATAATCCGAATTTTTTTTGGATTTATAAAAAAGAACTCATTGTTAATTCAGAAGAAACTCTAAGAAAAAAGTTCTCCAAATATTGTGAATTAGAATTAAACGCCCAAATTTATGTCTGCTTAATTTCAGAGTTTGTCTATTTATTTTTTATCGCTTTTGTTACTAAAGATATGCAAACAAGTGTTAATCCGGATATTAGCAAGATGATACTTAGGTTGAACTTGTCAGTCTCTCTGTTGGAGTTGTCGTTTGTTTCTAAAAATATTAACCCGGTTGGAATCGGCGATGCCTCTGTACCCTTATTTGTTATATGTACAGTATATTCACCGCGTTCAGTGAAGTAGATTTGATTTGAGTAGGGTGTAACAACGTCTTTTTCGATTAACCTTTGGTTAGCTGGGCTCTTCACAACTAGGTGAACTGGTAAAACAATTGGTTTATTCATACCAAGTTCAGGGGGCATGCTGCTACCTGTTATTTGGCGGGACCCTATAGTTACATTTCCGATGCCAACTGGCGCTATTAGGATACTATAGCTTAATGTTTCATTCGCTTCAGCTTTTCCGAAAGAGGAACTTACATAACGTGGAACATGACTTGACCATGAATTTAGCAATAATACTAATCCAATGATAAGTAGGATTAAACCTACTCTTGAAATATTCATTCTCGGACTTCAAACCTCCTAACAAAATAAACAAAACTTAGAAGAACGAATATACTGGCATAGATAAGTGTTAAAGTTACAAAAACCCAGATAGGTAAACTAATCTCGAGTGAGCCTGGGGGAAATATTACCCCCATTGTCCGGTCGAGAAGGACAAGTGGTGTTTTATAAGGTGTTAAAGCAAGATACTCAGCTGTGTTTCCAATAGCTTGTGTGTCTAATGTGGTAATAAACCAAAAGAAAAAACCTGTAAGCATGGCTGTCAGCGCCGACGGAATAGTACGCTTAATTACCAACGAGACTATTGTTGCTAATCCACCATAGAACATCAAAGCTAAAAGAGCAATGGGCAAAGCGAAAATCACAAATTGAATAACAAGAAAAAGATTTGAGTAATAGTTAAGAATTGAGAAAAAGATAACAAATCCCCAAGAAAGAAATGTTAATGGAAGAATTACAGCTAGAAATTTCATGGTGAAAAGTGATGTACGAGAAATTGGTAAAGATAACATTGACTGCATTAACCCCTGTTCATAATCTCTTGCAAAGGACAACGACATTAGAATAGAGCAAAATATGATAAGAGGCTGCATCTGTCGAGTCATGATGGCGCTTACTCCATTACCCACCAATAACTGAAATGCAAGTTGTGATTTACTTTGATCCTCTATCTGAACTAAAGTCTGGATTGCAGAAACCGATATTAACGCTATTAAAATAACTGCAAGTTCCAAGATCGGTCTACTCCAGACTTTCTTCATCTCTGCTTTTAATAAAGCTAAACTTGAGTTAATTCCCGCTAAGTTTCCCATCTGAATCCTCCTCAATAGCTGATTTAAAAACTGACTCTAAATCTTCTCGTACAACTTTAACCTCATCTAGAGAAGCATGTGCTTGTGAAATGAGTAAAGGTAAGTGTCGCTTAAACCTTGCAACATCTTTTACGGTAACGTGTAAAGATTGTCCATTAATCGATAAAGCTTCAACATATTTTTCACGTTTAAGAAGCTTTAGTAGCAAGTCAGCTGGCTGTACGTTTATCACAAAAGTTTTAGAAGTTTTTTCACCAAGCATCTGTTCTATTGTCCCTTCACGTATTTTCTGACCATTATTCATCAAAACAAAATTGTCGCAGACTCTTTCTAATTCAGGTAATATGTGACTTGAGATTAGAAACGAAACCCCATTTTTCCTGAGATCTTTTATAACGTTTAGTAGTTTGGTGCGCCCCAGTGGGTCAAGATTTGATGTAGGTTCATCTAGAATTATTAGATCAGGTTCACCTAGAAGTGCTTGTGCAAACCCAAGCCTCTGTCGCATTCCTGCTGAATATCCACCAATTTTTCTATTTTGAGCGCCTCCTTCAAGTTCAACAAGCCTTAAAACTCTTTTAATTTCAATTGAAGATTTAGAAATTCCTTTTAACTTAGCAATTAAATTAAGATGGTCAAATCCTGATAAACCATCATAAAATGCACTTTTCTCAAATAGAATACCTATTCGGCGCCGAATTTCCAAGGATTCTTTCCAGCAATTTAGTCCAAACATCTCTGCCTTACCTGTATCAGGCTTGATTAGGCCTAAACTCAGTCTTATAGAGGTTGTTTTACCAGCACCGTTTGGACCTATGAGACCATTAATCCCCTCGTATATCTTAAAACTTAGACCTCTTAGTGCCTGAGTTGTACCAAACCTTTTTGTTAATGATTCAAATTCACCAAGAGTTTTGGAGTTAACAGCTTTCACCATCTTTTTCAGATTTTGAACCAAATAAGTTTCTGTGTTTTTCGGTTCTAATGATACGATGAGTTTTTTTCTTATTATGTTTATAAACTAACAAAGTAAAAATACAAAATGCGATAATTCCAGAAATTATTACGATTCCCCATATGAGTGATTGAGATTTAATCACTAAGTTAAAACCTAAGTTTTCTGAAAATGAAATTAACTCGAAGGTTCCTCCTTGTATAAAATCAATGGACATCTTATCCAGAAGAATATCAGAAAGTTGTCCTGCAGCCATAGTGATTACACCTGTTTTTGGATCAAAACCCATATATAAATGCCCCCCTGGTGTTCCAGATGAATTGGATTGAAGATAAGCCGAAACCATTTTTGAAGTTACCCTGTAATCACCGATTGCTGTTGGAGGTTGACCTGTTTTCCGGACAGCTCCCTCAAGGGTCCGACTTTCTGTTTGGTAAAGTTGAATAACAGCTCCATCTGTTAATAAAGCTGGACTGACGAAAAAAATTGAGGGAATTGAATCTATTATTAGTCGTCCATTTGAGATTGTAGCGTTACCAGTCGTCTCATTAAAAAAGGACCCGAAATTAACAGACAAATGAACAAAATATTTATCTGCACTTGTTCGATCTACCGAAAAAGTTAATGACATGTTCTTTGAAGTAAATGCATTACCATCAGAAAACACTAAAAGAAATGTGTCGTTTTCGTTTTGTAATTGACCTTGAAGTTGGATATAAAAAGATGCTGGTAACTCAACAGAAGAGCAATGAACTGCAACTGGAACTGAAACTAAAAAAAGAGAAAAAAAAAGGGAAGAAATTAGACAACCCATGAATAATCGTTTTACTGGTAACGAGTACATATTGATCACGATTCTACCCAATATCCACCTGTTGGTTCAGGATCATATTGCGGATAGGACCATGATTCAGTATCAACAGTCCATTCATCAAACCATGAAGTAAAGTCCACTTCTACTTGTTGCCGGATGGCCATCTCTTCCGTTTCGTGAAGCCTAGCCATAACAGTGTGACTAACATCACCTGATGAGTAAACAACGTCATATGCTAAAGATACAGGATCGTCATAATGTATCCAGTCATCCGGTGTTTCATACCAACACTTGACGTAAGCATCACAAGTCCAAAACAGGCCACCACCTGTATGTGGAACGAAATAATATCCTAGTCCTGCGTTAACGGGAATACTCATCAAACAGACTGTAACTAAAGCCACACTGGTACTTGAAGCCAATAATAAATGTTTTAGTTTTTTCATTTTTTTAAATCACCTCTTTGTGTGGGTCGTTAAAGCTTGGTTTGAATTGAAAGAAGTATATTTTCCCGATTCAGAACCAATACAGACCCAATTCGTATTTAATTTGGAACTGAGCGACTTATCTCTCGATTCATGGGAGCCACTCACAGAATCACCTTTTATAAAATCCTGTTTGTCAAATTCTTTTTTATTGTTTGACGAAATAAGGCTTATGACTTCTTCACATTTTTGGGATATTATGTAATATTTTGAATTCCCAAAAGTCAAGTTTTCAACTATTTGTTCTTCCAACAAGAGGCGAAGATGTCGTTGGACGGTCCACCAGTCAAGTTTAACGTCGTTGGCTATTTGACTGCAGTTTTTTGGTTTAAGAAGCAATGCTTTCAAAATATTTCTTCGCGATTTAGCCCCTCGCGAAAGAGTGAGTAATAGCTGAATTCTTTCAGATCTGTTATCTTTGTTAAGTTTAATCAAGAATGCACGCACCCCTCAAAAAGTAATTTTATTAAGAATATTTTGATCATTTTTATCTCCTTTTTTAAAGAAAGACATTTTTCCATTTGTTCTCTTCGGTCCTCGATTGGGACAATAAGGTTTCGCACATCCTTAGACAATTAGTCTCGGCTTTATTTTTGAAACCAAAATTCAGCTTTGATTTCGTTAATTACACCCAAGTTAAGTTACCCAAACAGACTATTTAGTTCTACAGTTTCGAACATTTGTTCTAAAGTGTAGTACACTCTAATATGGGCTTATTTTGTTTAGTAAAATTTTTAATTTCAAGGGAACTCTTCTGTTTCCTCTTTCTGTATTATCCATTGCTTGTGTTGTTGGTTTAATTTTTTCATTTGTTCTTCGATAAAATCGTTGAGGCTTGAGTATTGGGTTTTAGTTTTACTTACCTGACTCTCTCCTGTTTTTGTGTCTAATTGACCCTAGCAGTTATTCTTTCTTTATTGTTATAATGTTTCTTTCCTCGTGAAAACTATGGCCAAAAAAAAGAAGCCTACTACTAAAATCTATTATTATTTAGCAAAGAAACCTTACCTTAATGGAAAAAGTACTTACGTTTATGAAAGAATGGCTGTCCCCATTCCCAGAGAACTCCAACATATGCTTATTTCTTACTGTCAAGACCGCCTCATTATTGACGTTTTTCACAAACATGACAAGATTGTAATCATTTTAGACCCCGTAAAAACGTTGTCGCATACGAGAAAACCCCATTGTAAATCATGATCAAAAACAGGGTTTAACATCAAATATTTACATGAAATTGTTTTTTTCTTTAAATATCTTTGAAATAACGTTTTTTCCTATAGGGCATTGTCGCATACGACAACGTTTTCTCGGGGGTTTTTGATGCAAAAATTTGTGTAAAAAAGTGAATGCCTAGTCTGTCGCTATTGTTTTCATTCGAGTGGATGGTAGGACAAATAGTGCCAAGGCAATCGCAATCATTTGGGCAGATTTCGGTCTTTCAAGGTAAAAAGGCAGCTCTAAACCTTGCCATATTTATTGTCCTATTCAATAACTCTTTGATTATTTATGATATAACTAAGAAAATACAAGAACAAAAACAATTCAATAACCTAAAACCGTCTGCTGTGGGTCGAAGAATAAGAAATCTAATAAAAAAAGGTTACTTAGAAGTTGCTGGAAAAAGAGACACCAAACCCGGACCAAAGGCTACTCTTTATCGGCTGACAACAAAAGCCCAGGTTGCTCTTTACTATAATATGGTAAGTCGAGAAATGTTCCTTAAAGAAGCTAACGAAGAGGCTCTAACTGCAGAATTAGCTGCTTTGAAATTATTCCTAAAAACAGCCCAAAAACTCAAATCAGCCAATTTGTGAAGCCCTCCAGACACATGTATGATTTCTTTCCATACAAGATATGATGCAAAAAAACATGCTAACTAAACATGCATTGGAATATAAAAATACACATTTTAGTTTAAAAAATGTAAAATCGAAATTTTAATTGTCCAAAAAAAGCATCCGAAATTTTCACAAACAAAAACCTTCCATCCAAAAATAGGATTTCGTCTAAAAATGGCATGTTATGGCAGAAAAAACGTAAACCCCATTTCTTGCCATAAACCACAAAAGATCCCGAAAAAGCCCTTCTTACGTTACTACTAAAAATTTTTTTGTATATGTCTGTTTTTGGATTAGTTGCTTTGTGGGGGGTTACATTGTATTGAATGCAATGTGAAGGTCTGCATTGTATTGAATACAATGCTGGGGGCAGAAACGACTTGAACTTTTGTAGTTGCATAGTTGTAGGTGAAATTGTTTGGTTTACCTGTTAAAAGATTGGAAAAACATGGAAATTTACGGCACTGAACCGCTTAAAATTTTTCAGGTGTGGGCTGCTGAGGAAGAAAAAACTGTAATTCGGGTTGTCGCTGGTGATGTTGGTTTTGAAAAAGAGTTTGACGATCCAAATGACCCATTGATTGTTCGTATCATTAAGTTTTGTGAAGATACAGAATTCGTCAAATTAAACAAGAAAGAGAATGTCGAGAGCTTTTTCAAATAATCACTACAAAAATTATGGTGAAATAGTATGGATATTGTCATCCCGGTAAAGCGTTCGGTTGTTTATGTTCGTTATTTGGATCATGTTTTGTATAGGAACACTGTGCCTGTATTGGAAGCATCTGAACGTGAAACTGTTGGATGGCTAACTCATCAAAATGAAGAACTGGTTCATATAGAATTGGACAGAACCTTAGACGAGTTACCTTACTCAAGTGGACATGGCAGCGGCTTGGTTATTCTTAGAAAATGTATCAAGGAAATTCGTGTTTTGCCGTTACAAAATTTTTCATACATGATTTTATTTTCTAGAAACAACGAAAGTAAAAATGTTGAATCTGCGCTTTCAGACAAAGAAGCGAAAAATTCAGCCTAAGTAAAAAACAAGGAAGAGAACAACCATGGAGATACTACAACCGACTATTCAAGAAATATCTGACTCGTTAGCGATTCATTCCAAGACAATACCATTAGGAAATTTACAATCAAATCAGTTGATAATCAAACCAAGACAACTAACAAGACAGGATATTATAGAGCTAAGCCAATTCGGGAAAATCCAAAACAACGAATTCATTCTAGAAAAAAGTGAACGAGGCTATACACTCAAAAACAAAGTAAAGATACCTATAGAAAAAATCTTTGAAGTCTCATCGATAGGACTAATCAAATACGTAATAGCCAGCTTATCCCAGGAACGACCTATACTAGTGCCCTATGTATTCCAAAACAAGAGCATCCTAAAACTTGCCAACTATCTTCTACGTTACAGGACAGGCAGCCCAAAAACTCTTTACCTATATGTTGACTGCATATGGCGTTACACTAACAGAGCAAACCTAAGCCCAGACCAGTTAATCTCAGACGTCAAAGACCAAAATAGGCTCCCAAAGCAACATAGAATCCCTTACCACATCAAAGCCCTAGAAGATTACGTCTTCGAACTCCAAGACAATGGACTAGCACCATCCAGAATATCCAACTACGGAAAAGCCATCAGAGCCCTATACAGAGTAAACGGAATAGACATTAAACTCCCGCAACCAATAAGCCGAAGAACCGTAAAACGCGATAGAGCACCAAAACCAGAAGAACTTCAACATGTCATTGACATAGCAGACTTAAGAGAAAGAGTCATCGTCAGCATGCTCGCTCTTGGCGGATTTCGTGAAGGAACCCTAGTGAAACTAGAATACAGGCATGTGAAAGAAGATCTCGAAAAAGGCATAACTCCCTTGCATATTCATATTGAAGCAGAAATTACTAAAGGAAAATACCATGACTACGACACTTTCATCGGAAAAGAAGCAGCAGCTTACCTACGAGAGTACATAGAAACACGCCGATTAGGAAGCCCAGACGGGAAGATTCCGCCAGAAATCCTAACTGATGAGTCTCCGTTGATTCGTAACGAAAATAGCCCTGAGCACAAAAGAATTGGAGGAAAACAGGTCTACAAACTTGTCCATAACCTTTACTTCAAAGCAGGATTGCTAAAACCAGGATACGGAGGCTCATACACCCTTAAAGTTCATAGCATAAGAAAGTACTTCAAAACCCAGCTTCTTTCTCTTGGTGTACAACCAGATTACGTTGACTATATGATGGGACACACAATTGATGTATACCATGATATCCAAATGAAAGGAATAGACTACTTACGTAACATCTATGCAGCATCTGGACTTTGTATTGCACCTAAAACTCAGACAACTAAGATGGATGCACTTAAAGAAATCATTAGGGCGTGGGGACTAAATCCTGAAGAAATATTAACAAAAGAAGCTATGATTATGCCACATCGGACAGTTATAGGTCAGCAAGATCTAGAGAATAACCAGATGAAGATCCTTTGTAATGCTTTAAAGGCAGAAATGAAGAAGGAACTAACAACACAATGAAAGTATCTATTCACCTCCAGAGATGTGAATCCCGGCGGCCGCACCATTTCAGAAATAAATGATCTCACCATTCTTTACTTTTTGGCTTAATTGAATGTGATAATTCCTTGACAAAGTACGAGGACTTCAAATTTTGATTAGCTAGGAGGACAAGCCAACTTCAATGCTCAACCAAGGAACTTCAAACAATCTTCCATACTAACAAAAATAATTAGTCAATATTTCAATTGAAGTTGTTGAACAACTCATTCCTGACTACCGTTCAACAACAACTACTTATTTTTCAACTCAGGATATGATTGCAGTGGAAGTTTTTTAGTATAAAAAAGCTACTTGATTTTTTAACGGATTACTTCTCGTTTCTTCCATCGCAGATTCTTGTTTCGACATTTCCTACATTTAGTGGCACTGGAAGAGTTACGCACTCCACAATCTCGACATATTTTCATGTAAAGTCTATGCTTCTGAGCAAGCGCTTTTTTGAAAGGATCCATTATTGGCAAAACTGCATCACCGATAGCTAAAGTTAGTTACGATTCAAACCACCTCTAGCCTAAATATGTTTTCCCTTATACCCAATTATTTAAGCGTAAACTCAATATTTTCAACAAAAATTTGCTCTATGATAATCTTGTTTTAAATCAGTTTTATCGATTTTTAGTAACATTATTGATGGTATATATTTAACGAAATAAAGAAAAAACACAACTTTAAAAGGCTCCACCGCCACACCTCCTTTACTTCAGGGAGGACAAAAGACGGAGTGAAAACGGAACTGTGCAATTTCTGCTTAAAAAGCGGAATATTGTGTTCAAAATGTCAAGGA
>Ga0209536_100001401_pt1 | contig 40181 bp, 33 predicted proteins | sample DeeMarSeWOR28_12_FD_187461 | JGI IMG/M metagenome (GOLD analysis project Ga0209536, IMG submission 187461) | Marine sediment microbial communities from White Oak River estuary, North Carolina - WOR-2-8_12 (SPAdes) (version 2) | ecosystem: Environmental > Aquatic > Marine > Intertidal zone >... | reverse complement strand
TTGCCGGTTGAAAGGGATGGTTAATTATATCATTATAACTGGCGGGGTAATTTCTGGTTTAGGAAAGGGAATAACTACCGCATCTATTGGGAAGATTTTGCAACTTCATGGTTATAAAGTTACAGCGATGAAGATAGACCCATACATGAACTGTGACGCTGGAACACTCAGACCAACCGAACACGGCGAGGTTTGGGTCACTGAAGATGGGGGAGAAATCGACCAGGACCTTGGTCATTATGAACGTTTTTTAGACATTAACATTCCAAAATTTCATAATATTACTACCGGTCAAGTTTATGGAGCAGTTATTGATAAAGAAAGGAGAGGCAAATATCTTGGTAAGACCGTTCAGCCAATTCCGCACGTGACAAATGAAATAAAAGAAAGAATCAAAAGACCTGCAAATGAAGGCAGCTGGGACTTTGTTCTTGTTGAAATAGGTGGAACTGTTGGCGACTATGAAAACGTATTATTTCTTGAAGCAGTGCGTCAGATGAAACTTGAAGGTGACAGTGTTTTATATGTTCATGTTACATATGTTCCTGTGCTTGATACATTAGGTGAGGCAAAAACAAAACCTACACAGCATTCTGTAAAGCTTCTTAGGGAAATCGGTATTCAACCTGATTTTATTATAACTCGATCTGAAGAGCCTCTTGATGATGTTCGTCGTGAGAAAATTGCGATGTTTTGTAATGTTCATCAAGAAGAAGTAATCTCTGATTCAAATATTGATAATGTTTATGCAGTAACTTTGCTTTTTGAAAAACAAGAGCTTTGTAAAAAGGTCCTACGTAAATTAAATCTAAGAAAGGACCATAATGATTTGGAGAAATGGGAAAGATTCATTAAAAAAATTAGGACTCTAAAAAATTCTGTTAAAATTGGGATTGTTGGAAAATATTTTGATATCGGGACGTCTCAACTTTCTGACTCTTACATATCTGTTATAGAAGCAGTAAAACATGCAGCATGGAATAATAATCTCAAGCCAGATATCAGATGGATTGATTCAAAAGTTTTTGAAAAAGATCCTAAAAAATTATCATCAATTGAAAAACTAAATGGAATAATTGTTCCGGGTGGTTTTGGACTTTCTGGTATAAAAGGAAAAATTGAAACCATTCGCTATGCGCGGGAAAATAAAATCCCATATCTTGGTCTCTGTCTTGGTATGCAACTTGCAGTTGTTGAATTTGCTCAAAATGTATGCAATATAAAAGAGGCGCATTCTACTGAGGTAAATAAAAAAATTACACATCCTGTGATAGATTTTATTCCTGATCAAGTAAAAATTGTACAAGAATCTCGTTATGGTGCAACAATGCGATTAGGTGCTTATCCGGCAATTCTAAAAAAAGGAACACTTGTGCATAAGTTATATGGTGAAAATAAGGTATATGAAAGACATAGACATCGATATGAGGTAAATCCAGAATATGTGGAAAAGTTAGAAAAATGTGGTCTTATCTTTTCAGGTCGTTCGCCTGATAAAATTCTTATGGAGTTTATGGAACTCCCAAACCATCCATATTTTGTTGCAACTCAAGCCCATCCAGAGTTCAAATCACGCCCGATGAAACCCTCTCCTTTATTTGACGGTTTAATTAAAGCCGCAAAAAAAAGAAAATGATTTTTAAATAAAACTTAAAAGTTTAGAGAAAAAAATTTTAAGAAGAATATCTTAAGTTAAGACATTTTATTTCTTAATATTTTTAAGATATTCATCAATTGCCCTAGCAGCTTTTTTTCCTGCACCCATTGCAAGAATTACTGTTGCAGCACCCGTTGCAATATCTCCACCTGCAAAAATTCCTGGTATATTTGTTCTACCTTCTTCATCGGTTTGAATATTGCCCCATTTACCAATTTTTAGACCTTTTACAGTCTTTGGAATTAGCGGATTTGGACTTTGTCCAATTGCCACCAATGCCGTATCAATTTTTATCTTAAAATTTGAACCTTCAATTGGAACGGGTCTTCTCCGGCTGGAGGCATCGGGCTCACCAAGTTTCATTTTAAGACACTCGACTTCTTTTAAGATTCCTTTTTCATCACCTATGAATTTAACAGGGTTTGTAAGTAGCTTGAAAATTACGCCTTCTTCCTCTGCATGATGGATCTCTTCAATACGGGCAGGCATTTCTTTTTCTGATCTTCTGTAGATAATGTAGGATTTTTCAGCACCAAGTCTTAAAGAGGTCCTTGCACAATCCATTGCAACATTGCCTGCACCAAAAGTTGCTACTACTTTTCCAATTTTTACAGGAGTATCATATTTTGGAAAATCATATGCTTTCATCATATTAACTCGAGTAAGATATTCATTTGCAGAATAAACTCCATCCAGGTTTTCACCAGGAATTCTTAACCAATTAGGAAGTCCAGCACCAGTTCCGATAAAAACTGCATCATGCTCCTGCATTAGTTCATCAACTGTAATTGTTTTACCAACTACTACATCATAATTGATATCAACTCCCAGCTTTGAGATATAATCCACTTCTGATTTTACAATTTCTTTTGGCAAACGAAACTCAGGTATTCCATACATTAGAACTCCACCAGGGTCATGAAGTGCCTCAAAAACTGTAACTTTATGCCCCATTTTTGCTAGATCCCCTGCACATGTAAGACCTGCAGGACCTGCACCTACCACTGCAACTTTTTTACCTGTTGATTTAGCAATTTTAGGTATTTTTACTCCTTTTTTTCGCTCGTAATCAGCTAAAAAACGTTCAAGACGGCCGATTGCAACAGGTTCACCAATTTTTAAAAGTGTACATTTCCCTTCACACTGATTTTCATAGGGGCAAACACGCCCACATACAGCAGGAAGGCTTGTTTTTGATTTTAAAACTTCTACTGCCTTATCGATTTTTCCTTCTGCAATTTGTTTAATAAAATCAGGGATATCGATTTCAACCGGACATCCTTCTACGCATGGCTTATTTTTACATTGTAAACAGCGTTTTGCCTCTTCAATTGCTGTCTTTTCATCATAACCAAAAGGAACCTCATTAAAATTTTTAATACGGTCTTTTGGTTTTTGTTCAGGCATATGATGTTTTGTTTTCTTTACTGCCATTTTTACACACCTGCAATTTTACAAGATTTTTCTTCTTCACATACAAATCTGCGATTTCGAAGCATTAGATTATCAAAATCAACTAAATGACCGTCAAATTCAGGGCCGTCAACACAGGCAAACTTTGTTTCTCCACCAACTGAAACCCTGCATCCACCACACATCCCGGTTCCATCAACCATAATTGGATTTAGACTGACAATAGTTTTTATATCATATTTTTTAGTAAGATTTGCAACAACCTTCATCATAATAACTGGACCTATGGCCCAAACAATATTGATTTTTTTACCCCCATCAATTATTTTTTGTAAAACGTCACTTACAAAACCTTTCTTACCTTTTGAGCCATCATCAGTACAAATATGTAACTCATCACTAAACTTCTCAATTTCATCTTCAAGCATTAAAAGCTTTTCATTTCTTGCACCAAGAATTGAAATAACATAGTTACCCGCCTGTTTTAATTCTCTAACAATGGGATATAATGGAGCTATACCTACTCCACCTCCTATACATACAACGGTTCCATATTTTTCAATCTCAGAAGCTTGACCAAGAGGGCCTGCAAAATTTAATAGCTTATCTCCTTTATTAAGAGTGCCTAATTGTTTAGTTGTTTTTCCAACCTCCATAAAAATAACTGTAACTGATCCTTCTTTTCTATCATAATCAGCAATTGTCAAAGGTATTCTTTCACCTTTTTCATCAATTCTCAGAATGATAAATTGACCTGCCACTGCTTTTTTTGCAACAAGAGGTGCTTTGATTTTCATTAATTTGACTGTCTCAGACATTACTTTTTTTTCAAGTATCTCATACATTTGCTCACATCTTTAAGAAGTTTGGGTAAATACCTGTAATAAAGTGCTTTTTTAAAACTTTCTCTTAAAATGATTTTATTTCTTCAAAATTAAGCCACGGCCCTTTCTTCCGTCTAATTTAACAGTTAAAGGTTTTGGTAATTTAATATGCTTAATAAAATTCAAGTTTTTTTCAAATTTTTGGGCATTAATCCAATTCCAGTCAATATTTCCTTCACTTTTCTTTAAAGTTATATTGATATATCCAATTCCGCGTGAGATTATGTTTTGAAAGAAATGAGTACCTTGAGTTGGCTTAACATTAAAATCTTCTAATGCTGTTTCTACCATTACTTTTACATTAGATATTTCGCCCCATTGAACAGGTATCCCAAGCCATCTATCTTGTGTGCCCCACCTACCTGGTCCAATTAAAAGATAAGGTCTGTTTTTCAATGTTTTATTTATATCCCCAACTTCTTTTGCTATTTCAATAGTTTTTGCCGAATCAAATTTTTCTGGTATTACATATACAATATCTTGTATTGCATTAATTATCCCGTTTCCAAGAGCATTATTTGAATAAATCAAAATATCTTCTTTTTCAATTTCTTTTTCATCCCAAGCAATAAGTGACTTTTCTTGAGAAATAACCAAAGGTCTTATTTGAATAATTGAAAAAAGAGGTTTTTCTTTATTTTCTGGATCGATATTAACAGCAAATTCAATCTCAACTGGACTGCCAATACTATTTGCCCCAGCTTCGAGAATATCTTTAAGGATTTTTACAATGGGAAATACATCGTATTTTAATATCCCTGCAAAAGTTATAAGATGAGGTCCTTCTTTTACAAAAGTATCTCTAATCATTTCATCGTTTTTATCATAAGTGCTAGCAATATGTGTAAGTGTATTGTCTTTTGCAATTTCTGAAATATATACTTTTTTAATTGTCCCAAATTCTTTTTCAGATAAAGAAATGTCTTTATCCAAGGTATTTAGGACATATGCTTCTATTTGGGTATTTTGAAGTATGAGATCAGGTGATGAAAAATCAGGAATGACCTCAGGATGATAAGGTGAAAAACGCATTACTTTTTCTCCACCAACAACAGAATAACCTAAACCAACTGCAATGCTTACAATTCCTTCTTCTCTTTTTTGGTAAGAAACAGGATAATAATTAAAGGACTGTGCAACGCCTGAGAAGGTCGGATAGAATTTACCATTATAATCGGTTCCAACAAGTTCTTGGATTATTACAGCCATTTTTTCTTCTTCAGTTTTAGCTGAAGTTGATTCAATATAGGCTTTTGCATCTTTGTAAAATATTGATGAATAAACAAGTTTTATAGCTTGACAAAGTTGTTCTAATCTCTTTTCAATTATTTCATTGTTGTTTGGAAGCATATATGTTGAATACATGCCTGCAAAAGGGTAATTTTGTGAATCTTCTAAAAGACTTGAGGATCTAACTGCTAATGGTTTTGTAAAATTTTTTAAAATTATCTTTAACTTCTGTTTAAGATCGTCCTGTATTTTTGCTTTTAAAAATATATTTGCAATCTCTGCATCTGAAGCTTTTTCTTTTTTACTTAATTTACCATATAATTTGTTTTTTACCATGAATTTATCAAATTCATCAGTACTAATCGCAACAGTGCTTGGAACGGTAATTTTTATATCTTGATATTTTTCCTTAATATTATAACGGGATAAAAGGGTTCTTATAAATGCTATTCCTCTCCCTTTTCCCCCTAATGAATCCCCTCCTATTTTTGTATAAGTTGAATCGAATTCAAAATTTTGTTGTTTAAAATCTGTCATAACACCAAGTTGTCTTTCACGACGGCTTTCATTAAAGACCTTGATTAAGTATTTTCTCATCTCATTTAATGTATTAAAATCAGACACTTTTTGAGGTCTTAATTTTGTTGCAAGCTTAAATTCACATCTTGCCATTAGCCATTTTGAAAAATCATTTCTATTTGCATGAAATCTTATTGATTCAAGTGGGATTTTTTGAAGAGCATCTTCAAATTCTTTAAGATTTGATGCATTTGCTATTTCAAGGGTTTGTTTATGCTGATACTTATCAGATTTTGCTTTTTTATTTGGGTGTTTTGGTATTAAAAAGGTAAAATCACCAAAACCAAAATGCTTAAGTAGAAAATGTTCAAAATCTTGCATTAATGTAGGTGAATTTTTATGAATGAAAAACGCCCCGAGCTCCTCAGATTTTTTACGATTTTTTTCCTCATATGATTGGAGCATTGTTGGAATAAAGGGATTGTTATCTCTTATATATCTGATGAAATCATGTCCTGCAGTTAGATTGAGTTTTCCCTCCTTAAAGAATTTTACATCAGAAATTATTCCTAGAATGTTCTTCTTATATTTGTTATATAGATTAAGTCCCTCTTCATATTTATTGGTTAACAGAACCTTTGGGCGTGCTCTTCTCCGCAATAATCTTTGCATTTCATTTAAGTCCTCAGATATGGATCTTTGAGTTTGTTGGACGAGTTCACTGTAAATTACAGGTAAGAGTGTTGAGTAATCACGAATTGAATCCTCTATTACAATTATGACTTGAACATTGCCATTTATTGTATCATATTGAACATTTATTTCATCCTCAACATATTTAACAATAGCCATAAAAAGACTTGTGTCTCCAAACCAGTAAAAAGCTTTATCGATTCCTTCTTTATCCACATGCTCTTGACAATAGTGTAAATCAGCTGCATCCGTAGCTAAAAGAATTACTGGAAGATCTTTACATTCATTTTTAATTTTTTTACCGAATTCAAAGGGATCTATTCCAATATTTTTAGACATTGTTATAACAAGATCATATTTTTGGGTTTTAACTTTAGAAAGTGCTTCCTCACCAGACCTTACATGTGTAACTCGCGGCGGGGAACTTAATAAAAGATGTCTGTATTCCTCGATAACCATTTCAGAAATTAATCCTTCCTCTTCAACAATAAATGCATCATATAGGCTTGATACAAGAAGAATTTCTCTAACTTTAAAAGGCATTAAATTATGAAAGATTTGAAGTGCAAAATCATACTCATCGTTTTGAGTATCAATAGATGAAAGATTTATACAATAATTATTTTCCTTATTCATATATAACTAATTTGACTTAAATAGAGTGCTCTGATAAGAATTTTTGGTAGAAAAAATAAAAAAAAGGACCTGTATTAAACAAGTCCATGGTCCAGCATTGCGTCTGCAACTTTTACAAATCCAGCGATATTTGCACCAATTACATAGTTAATGTAGTTACCTTCTTTACCATATTTTACACAGTTTTCATGAATATTTTTCATTATCCTATGAAGTTTTTCATCTACTTCTTCTCGACTCCAGCTCAATCTCATGCTGTTTTGTGACATTTCAAGACCACTTGTAGCAACCCCTCCAGCATTTGCTGCTTTTCCAGGGCCATAAAGTATTTTTGCTTCCTGGAATATTTCTATGCCCTCAGGTTCAGTAGGCATATTAGCTCCTTCAGAGACACATCTACAACCATTGTCAACAAGCATTTTTGCTTCTTTTTTATTTATCTCATTCTGTGTTGCTGATGGAAATGCCATATCGCATTTTATATGCCAAGGTCGTTTTCTTTCTTCATAGGTTACCCCATATTTTTCTGCATATTCTTTTATTCGACCGCGTTTAATATTTTTTAGTTCCATAATATAAGTAAGCTTTTTATTATCAATACCATCTGGATCATATATCATACCTGCAGAATCAGATAAAGTTACAACTTTTGCACCTAGTTGATTTAATTTTTCAACTGTATATTGGGCTACATTTCCTGAACCTGATACTGTACATATTTTGCCTTTTAATGTCTCTTTTTTAGTTTTCATCATTTCATCAGCAAAATAGACACAACCATATCCTGTTGCTTCTGGTCGTATCAGGCTTCCTCCCCAATTTAGTGCTTTTCCAGTTAGAATTCCAGAAAATTCGTTTCTTATTTTTTTATATTGTCCAAATAAGTAACCTATTTCTCGGCCACCGACACCAATATCTCCAGCTGGAACGTCAGTATTTGGCCCAATATGTCTATAAAGTTCTAACATAAAACTTTGACAAAATTTCATAACTTCATTATCTGATTTGCCCTTCGGATCAAAATTTGAACCCCCTTTGCCTCCTCCAATTGGCAATGTTGTCAAACTATTTTTAAAAACTTGTTCGAATGCTAAGAATTTTAAAATACTTAGATTAACACTAGGGTGAAAACGAAGGCCTCCCTTATATGGACCTAAAGCGCTATTCATCTGAATACGATAGCCACGATTTATTTGGACTTCACCACTATCGTCCATCCAAGGCACCCGAAACATAACAACTCTTTCAGGTTCTGCTATTCTTTCAAGAATTTTTGCCTTCTTATATTTTGGATTTTTATTTATAAAAGGCATTATGCTTTCAGTTACTTCTCTAACTGCCTGATGAAATTCTTTTTCTCCAAGATTTTTTGCAATTATTACTTCCATAAATGTTTCAACATCTTTGTCCATAAATTTAACCTCCAGATAATTGGCGCACTCCGTATGCCTCTCCCCTTTTAAAACTTTACCAATACTGATGCTTTATCCCATATGCATTAGCCTCGTGTTATATCAAAATAAAATTAATGTTTTAATCAATATTGCAATATTTTTAACACATTTTTTATTGGTTTTTAACCTACATTAGTTATTTTTTACCAATAAATTACCATTAATTATAGGAAATTTACCAATAAATTTAAATATGCGTAGTTGCATATATATATTCATGGAAGAAAAAAAAGAAAATGATTTAATAAAAAAAAGAGGAGGTGAAAAATGATAGATACTCTAAGTTCAAGAGAAATATTGAAAAATAGTGAAATTAAAAACAAACTAAAAGAATGCTTTAAAAATTGTGCATTTGGTAGAATTCAACTTAGAAAATGTATTGTAAATGCAATGAATGCAGGACTGACAAAAGAGAATGTTTTGACACTTGTTGACAAGATGGTAACTGGAAATATGCATGATGAATCTTCTTTATGTGCGATAATAGCAATAGGTCAAGTTCTTAGATACAAAGAAAAACATAGAAATAATGAATCATTCTTAATAACAGATAATAAAAGAGAAGAAATTGAAACTAAACTTAAGAGCTGTTTTAAAAAATGTATTTTAGCAAAACGCCAGCTTGGCAAGTGCATAGTTAATGCCTTAGATGCAGGTTTATCTAAAGAAGAAATTTTAGCTATCTCTGATGACATAGTAGGGGGTCTAGCAAAAAAAGAAGTCTCTTTATGTGCAATAATTGCTGTAAATCAATTATTACTTTATGAAGAGAGTTCAAGAGCCAAACCAATAGACATAATTAAAGAAAGACAAATTGAAAGAGAGGACACCTAAATCTATGTTTTTTATATTTTTGTACAGAGATAATAATTCAATTTTTTCTTATTTCTAAGTTTTTAAAATATTCAAAAGTAGTAAAAATTAATAAGGGTTAAAAATGAAAAAATACCGAAATATGTATAATAAAAAAAGATACAATAACATTAAAATAAAGATTTTATCTGTTTTAATAATATATTTGCTTATTTTCTCTTTTTTATCAGGATGTACAATACAAGATAAAAAAACAATAAAAGTTTCTGGAGCGTTTGCACTCTACCCAATGATGAATATATGGGCAGACGAATATAAAAAAATAAATCCAGATATTAAAATCGAGGTTTCTGCAGGTGGTGCAGGTAAAGGGATGTCAGATACTATTTTAGGAATTGTAGATATAGGTATGGTTTCTAGAGGTATTTATCAAGAGGAGATAAATCAAGGTATTTTTTGGGTTTCTGTTGCAAAGGATGCTGTAGTTGCAACCATAAACACAGCCAATCCTGTAATTGAAATAATATTAACAAAGGGTTTAACAAGAAGACAGTTTGAAGAAATATTTATTAAAAGAAATATAACAACATGGGGCCGACTTGTTGGCATTCCTGATATCAAAGATAGTATTAGAGTATATACAAGATCTGATGCATGCGGAGCAGCAGAAACATGGGCATTATATTTAGGGGAGTATAATCAAGATGATCTTACAAATATTGCAGATTCAGCAATAAATGGAGACCCTAATCTTGCTGCAGCCATCCAAGGAGATAAACTTGGCATTGGCTTTAACAACATTAATTTTGTATATGATTCAATAACAAAAAGACCATTTGATGGATTAAAACCAGTGCCTATCGATCTTGATGAAAACGGTTTACTAGATGAATATGAACGTTTTTATGATACTAGAGACGAAATTGTGAACTCAATAGCTAATGATATATATCCTTCTCCACCAGCCAGAGCTTTACACTTAGTTACAAAAAATAATTTTTCAGATATTACTCAAGATTTTATATATTGGATTTTAACAGATGGTCAAGAATATGTTTCAACAAGTGGCTATATAGAATTATCAGAAGAAACAATATCAGAACAAATTAGTTATTTAGAACGAGGTGAGAGGTAAAATCCAATTAAAAAATTTATACTATATTTGTTAAAAAAAGTTTGGAGATATAAAAATGGATAAGAGGCAGATTCGTGATATAATAGGAATAAAACTAATGCTTATTGCTACGATATTTGCTTCTCTCTTATTTTTTTTAATTTTATTTACATTATTGAGTAAATCTCTATTGATTTTGGAAACAAATTCAATAACTGAAATATTGTTCTCTTCTTTTTGGAATCCATCTAGAGGCCAATTTGGTCTTTTTCCGATTATTATTGGAACAGTAATAGTAACGGGGCTTTCACTTATTATTGCAGTACCAATTTCACTTCTTTGTGCAGTTTATATTGTTGAGTTTGCCCCAAAAAAAATAAGACAGGTAATTAGACCATTTATCGATCTGCTTGCGGGTGTGCCTTCAGTAGTATATGGATTATGTGCATTTCTATTCTTAGTGCCTTTAGTAAGGGACGTAATTGCTCCATGGTTTGGAGTGGATAGTACAGGTTTCTGTGTATTTACTGCGTCATTAATTCTATCAGTTATGGTTTTCCCAATAATTATCTCGATGTGTGTTGAGTCATTTAGTGCTATACCTGTAGAGTTAAAAGAAGCATCTCTTTCAGTTGGGGCAACAAAATGGGAAACTGTAAAAAAGGTCACCTTTCGTGCGTCTGCCCCTACTATTATATCCGCAGTGCTTTTAGGATTTGGGAGAGCATTTGGTGAGACTATAGCAGTTAACATGGTAATAGGAGGAAAAGCAATGATTCCTTCAACATTATTTGATCCAGGCGAAACACTAGCATCTCGTATTGCCTCAGCATATAGTGAGATGATGTCTATTCCTAAATATGAATCGGCATTATTGTTTATGGCATTGATTCTTTTTGTGGTTGTTTTGATATTTAATTTGTTGGGCGTTTTTATTCTGAGAAGAGCAAAAAAGAGGTGCAGTTATTGAATTGGCGTAATTTTGAAGAATCCTTTTTCAAGATGCTAATGCTTATATCAATAATCATTGTCGTAAGTAGTTTATTGATTATAGTTGGATTAATAGTTATCAATGGAGCACCCTCTCTTTCGATAGACATGATTACCCAGAGTTCAAGTGGAGGATATTATCTAGGCAAAGGTGGCGGAATATTCAATGCAATACTGGGCTCATTATTTCTTGCATTACCTGCTACAGGACTTGCTTATCTTTTAGGGATAGGTATTGCTCTTTATCTTCAAAGAGACTTTACACATCCTGGAATTTCCGGATTTATACGTTTATCTCTAGATATTTTATGGGGAATTCCCTCTATTGTCTATGGTGTTTTTTGCATTATGATAATGATTATAATCGGTTTTGGTACCTCACTACTTGCAGGGGTATTAGCACTCACCTTCCTTGAACTTCCAATAATTACAAGATATATGGATGAATCGATAAAGACCGTTCCAAATGAGCTAAAAGAAGGATCGTATTCATTAGGATCTACAAAATTTGAAACTGCGGTTAAGGTTGTTAGAAGACAAGCAATGCCTGGAATCCTAGCAGGAGTTCTTCTGGGACTGGGGCGAGGAATAGGTGATGCTGCTTCTATTTTATTTACTGCTGGATTTACAGATAGTATTCCTAGTTCGGTTTTTGATTCAACAGCAGCACTTCCAACAATGATTTATCATTTATATGCATCGCCTCTACCTTCAGTTCGCTCTAAAGCTTATGCTGCTGCTTTTATATTATTAGTTATCGTCCTTTTGATAAGTATTATTTCAAGAGTATTATTGAGAAAATCTGGAAGGTATGTAATAAAATAATTAGATTGAGAGAGAAATATGAAAGAAAAAATGAATATACAAATAGAAACAGAAAATCTTAGTGCTTTTTATCATGGAAATCAAATAATTAAAAATATAAATATTAAAGTCCCCTCTAAAAAAATTACAGCTATTATTGGTCCATCAGGATGCGGAAAAACTACACTTCTCAAATCCTTCAGTAGGTTGTTAGAAATAAGAGATGATGTATCAGTTTCTGGGAAAATTATTGTTGATAATGAAGATATTCTAAACAACAAAAGAAATGTCTCTGATATTAGAAAAAAAATGGGGCTATTATCACAAAAACCATATCCTCTACCAATGTCTATTTTTGATAATGTTGCTTATGGGTTAAAAATTCATAATAAAATATCTAATAAGGAATTATATAATACAGTAAAGCAATGTTTATGTGAGGCAAGTTTATGGGATGAAGTAAAAGATAGGCTTAATGATCCTGCATCCCATCTATCTTTAGGCCAACAACAACGTTTGTGTTTAGCAAGAGCAATAGCTGTAAAACCAGAAGTATTGCTTTGTGATGAACCAACATCTGCTTTAGACCCAATCGCTGCACAACAAATAGAAAATCTATTACTAAAATTAAAAAAAGAGTTTACGGTTATACTTGTGACACATACACTGCGTCAAGCAAAAAGGGTTGCAGATTATGTTATTTTTCTTTATTTTGGCGAGGTCATTGAATCTGGGCTAGCTTATGATATTTTTAACAATCCAAAAAATCCAAAAACTAAGGCATATATGACAGGAGACATTAGCTGATAAATATAATATTATTAATTATTCTTTTATAAGAAGCGGCTTTAGTATTGTCAAATTACCAAAGTTTGTGGTCTAAATAACAAACTTTTTATTCTAAGTAATTGTTAGTCTTAATGTAAATATGAAAGTTGAATTAGAAGAAGTTAGATGCATAACAGATACTGCTCTTACTATCAGAGGATCAAGAAGAAGAATAACAGTTCCATCTGAAGTAGTGGAAATTTTAAAACTCAAAGATGGAGATAAACTTAGGTGGATAGTTTTTAACAATGGCGATATAAAAATCAACAAGGTTAAAAATAAATAATTATAATTAAGATTAACTATTAAATAACACAAGTGTATTCAGTATATTGCCCTTATTTTTGAGGTGATAGCTTAGATGGGAAGAAAAAATTTTAGTAAAGGAGACGTTTTAAATATTGTAAAAAAGGAAAAGGTCCTATTTGTACGATTACAATTTGTAGATATTCTTGGAATGCCTAAAAACATAGTAATCCCACCAAATAGACTCGAAGAAGCTCTTGATTATGGCATTCCTTTTGATGGTTCTTCAATTGACGGTTATGCAACTATTGAAGAATCAGATAAAGTAGCTAAACCAGATGCAAATAGTTTTGTAATTCTTCCTGAAGAAATTGAAAAAAGAAAAACCGCAAAAATAAATTGTGATATTTATGAACCTAATGGTAAAAGATTTGAAGGAGATACAAAATTTGTTTTAGAGCGAATCGTAAATAAGGCAAAGAAGATGGGTTATATTTATAACACCGGGCCTGAGTGTGAATTTTTTTTATTTAAAAAGGATGGAGGCAATGCTACATTAATACCAAATGATGCAGCAGGTTATTTTGATTTGTCACACCGTGATCTTGCTGAAGGAGTTCGAGCAGATATATCAATTGCATTAGATGCCTTAGGCATCAGAACTTATACTTCGCATCATGAAGTATCAGATGGACAGCATGAGATTAATTTTAGTTATGCTGATGCAATAACAACTGCTGATAGAGTAATTACTTTAAAATATGTTACAAAAGTAATTGCGAGAAAACATGAATTGCACGCATCATTTATGCCAAAGCCAATATTTGGATTAAATGGATCTGGGATGCATACACATTTGTCTCTTTTTACACTTGATGGAAAAAATGCTTTTCATGTAGCTAAAGATAAAACTAAATTAAGTCCTTTAGCAAAAAATTTTATAGGTGGTTTATTAAAATATGTTAAGGAAATTACAGCAATCCTAAATCCCTCAGTAAATTCTTATAAGCGACTTGTACCAGGATTCGAAGCCCCCACTTATATTTCATGGGCAAACAGAAACAGAAGTGCATTAATTCGAATTCCAACAGGACGGGGAAATAGCACAAGGTGTGAACTAAGAAACCCTGATTTATCAGGTAATCCCTATCTTCAGTTTGCTGTAATGCTTGCAGCAGGGCTCAAAGGTATCGAGGATAAAATAATCCCGCCAGATTCTGTTGAAAAAAATATTTATACATTATCACAAAAAGAGAAGGATAAACACAACATCCGTCAGTTACCTGAAAGTTTAGGTCATGCGCTCTCGCTAATGGAAGAAAGCAATTTAGTTAAGGAGACATTAGGCGATCATGTATTTGATAATTTCTTACATGTAAAACAAACAGAGTGGGAGAGTTACAGAACACAAATAACACCATGGGAAATTGATAAGTACCTGCCTGTTTTATAATGTAAAGGCAGCCTATATACTTTTTAATTATTATAACTTTTCAAAGTTAAACAAACATTATAAATTGGTTGTTTAATTCCCAATAAAGGTGAGTGAATGGTTTTTGAAATGCAGATAGTTAGTAATACTCCTTTAATAGGTGAGGAAGACCCAGAGATTGTTGCAAAGACATTTTTTGAACAGATTGGTTACTTATCAAAAGGTGCTGATCCTGAAATTCCTTACAAGCTTTTTGCAGATTTTTTTCTAAAACATCCAACAAAGGCATGGTATGTTGACGAAATTTCTGTAAAACTTAATACATCAAAACCTACGGTTTATAGACATTTAAACAAGCTCAAAGGTTTTGATATTCTTGAGGAAATTCAGGTATTTGATGAAAATACTAAACAAAATAAAAAAGCATATCGTTTAAGGTATGGAAACATTCAAAAAGCCTGGAACTTTGTTGAGGCGCATTTAAAGGTTGCAATAGAAAATTATGGTAAAACTGTAGAACATTTACATAATCTTATAGAAAAACAAAGGAAGGATACTAAATGAATAAAGAAAAAAAAATGGAATTAACAGAAGGATCTGTTTATAAAATAACTTCTCTTGGAGGAAGGGATAAACCTCTTGAAACTCAAGGTACTTTCAAAGGTTTTATATCAATTGGAGTTGATGAAACCGGGCTTTTAATGGAGCTTAATAAAAGCCATGGAGAGATGAAAGGAAAAATAAGAATTATTCCTCTACACGTACTTTTACTTGTTGATGTTTTAAGTGCAAAAGATGATGAAAAGAAGGATGATTATAAAGGCATGTCACATTATGTAGGTTAGATACATAATATGTACTTCTAATAATTTTTAATATTTTTTTTATTTTTTTATCGATTAACACATTCATCTCTGTATCTATTTTTACATTTTGTTATTTTAACACGTTATCTTTTTATATTATCATTGTTAAAAGTTAACAAGTTTCACTGTAACATTAAATGGCTCTGAAAAAAACAAAAAGGTGAAAAATTGAAATTTAATGACCTTGCTAAGATGGTGATGCACAAACCAAGTTCAAAAAGATTCATAGAAATAGATATGTTGAGAGGTTTTGCAATTATTCTCATGATTTTTGGCCATATACTATGGGATCTTGATTACTTTGGATTAATTCCAATAAACAATATCATTTATTCATTTTTACAAAAAACTGTTCCGCCATTATTTTTCCTTTTAGTAGGAATAAGTCTTATTGTAAGTAAAAAGAAAATTGAAAACAGAATGTTTAAAGAAGAAAAAGACTTTTATTATCGTCTTTTTTTAAGAGGTTTTAAAGTCTTTACTTTAGGAATGTTTTTATCAATATTTTCCTTGTTTTTCATAAGTGGAAGACCAGTCTTTTTTGGTGTGCTTCATTGTATAGGACTTTCAATTATTCTAAGTGCTCCTTTTTTAAAATATAGAAAATATACAGTTTTATTTGCAATGATGTTAACATGTATAGGTCTGTTTATATCACAACTTACTTTTGAAAACCCTTCTATTTTTCATCTAATTGTTGGCCTACATCAAGCAGATATATGGAAATATACGGTTGATTACTTCCCTCTCCTTCCTTGGTTTGGTTTAACACTACTAGGAATTGTATTAGGTGATTGGCTTTATAATGGGGATAAAAGAAGATTTCGTATGCCTGATATTTCAAGATATCGACCAGCAAAGTTATTTCAATGGGCTGGACAACACTCATTAGGGCTTTATTTAATACATCAACCTATAATTGCTGGTACTTTGTTTTTATTGGTTTTGTAAAAATCGTTTATCTGACTTATGATTAAATGTCATTTTTAATCCAACCATCATAAACCATATAAATGCAGGAAAGCAGACTATCGCTTCAGGAATAGCAATACCATTTAAAAAATTTTGAAAAAATAATGAACTACAAGCAAACACTGCAAGAATGATTGCAATTATACCTAGGGGTTTTTCCATACCTTCATTTCTCAATGAAAATCCGATAATAAATAAAGCAATTGTTAGGAAAACAAAAAATATTATAGAAGAAACATAATGAAGCGCAAATATTGTTTTTGGAAATAACCCTGCCCCCATAAGTGCTAATGAGCTAATTGCTAAGAGATATGCTCCAACTTTGTTTTTAAGAAATTTTGTAAGGCCAATTGAAAAAATAAATGCAAGAACTCCTCCAAAAATTATTCCATTATTAAAGAAAAGAGCAGATATTCCTTCAACTCCTAAATCACTTAATGCATTATGTGTCCATCTAAACCAAGTTGCATCTGATATTGCTAGCCAAATACTAAAAAAAATTACAATAGGAATAAACACTCCGCATATTCCAGCAAGTGTTGTGATTTTAAATTTTTTTATAATTTATCTGACCTCCCAGCAATAATATATAGGTACATTTAATTTTATTTATACTTTTTTATTTTAAAAGCATTTTTTTAAAAAATTAGTAAACCTTTATTTAGTTATAATTCATTCAAAATTTCTGGGGGAATTTGGTGGACCGGCTTAAGGGTAAAAGGATGGGTCTTCCATTGCCGATTCCTCAGAGCAATAGTGTTTGGAATTAGAGGGGAACCAAATACGATTTACAAACACATGCTGAGCATGTGATACAAAGCAAACGCCCGATTCCCCCATCATATAACATTTTTTTAGATAAAATTGTTAATCACATTAAGCGTGTTTGTCCTCGTATTTTATAATTCACTAAGTCCTTAAAGATTTCATCTTCGTTTAAAATTTTTAGCAAATCTTCTGCTGAAGACGGTTTGATATCTCTTGTTCGTCCGTATCTTCCCTTTGAAATTACTCGTGCTGTGATAATACCCAGCATATCAAGTTCTGAAATCAAATCGGCAACTCGCCTTTGGGTTAAAGAATCGGCTCTTGTTTTTTTACACAGCTCTTTATAAATTTCGTAAACCTCGCCTGTCGTAATTGCGCCGGTCATTTCTTTTTGTGTGTTATATTTATCTTGTAGCAGTATTGCAAATAATATCAGTTTTGACTGGGTTGGAAGAGTACGGACAACTTCAATGATTCTATCAATCTCGATTTTACTTTGAGCAATTCTAACATGTTTCTTTGTTATTTTTAATGCTTTATTTCTTTCAGCAAGCTCTGCAGACATTCTAAGTAAATCAAGTGCCCTTCTTGCATCACCATGTTCTTGAGCAGCTAATGCTGAACAAAGCGGAACAACATCCTCATCTATTATGTCTTTTTTTAATGCAATTTCAATACGTTGATTTAAAATATCTTGAAGTTCTCCTGCATCGTAAGGAGGAAATATCATATTTTCCTCACCTAATGAAGATTTTACACGTGGATCTAAAAATTCTGTAAATTTTAAATCATTTGATAAGCCTACAATAGATACTTTTGCATTTTTTAAATCTGAATTAATCCTTGATAGGTTATAAAGTGCTTCATCACCTTTAAGCTTATCAACTTCATCAAGAATTATTACAGTTACTCCCCCCTCTTTTTCTATCATTTGCTTTAATTTTGCAAATACCTCATCAGTAGGCCAGCCAGTAAAAGGAATTCTTTCAGACCAATCTCCAATAAAATGATTGGCAATATTTTGAAGAAGCCTGTATTGTGTATCTACAATTTCACAGTTTATATAGATAAAATTGACTTTCTTTTTTGTTTCTTCGCCCTTTTTTAATAATTCTTGCCCAACAAATTTTGTTACAGCTGTTTTCCCAGTACCGGTCTTTCCATAAATAAAAACATTTGAAGGTGTTTCATCTCTTAGAGCTGGTACTAACACAGATGCTAAATTGTTTATTTCTTTTTCTCTATGGGGTAAAATCTCTGGCATATATGTCGGACGCATTGCCTCTCTATTTATAAATAAACCATTTGATTTCAGTAAATGACCGAAAATATCGCTATTTATTGTAACTTTTTTGTTCATAAAAGTAAACCTCCCGGGACCCAAGTAATCAACTATGATATATTAAAAATTTATGTTATATTTTTCTCCTTATTTTCTCCTGTTGAAGACAGCTTACAGGAGGGCCTTCATTTCCTTTGGAAAATATATTAGTCTTAATGTTTTATTTTTTTATTATTTTAATAATATAAATTTAAAAATGGAAGAATTAAAATATCAAAAAGTTTATAACTATCTGGGAATACTTACGTCTTAAATCCTTTAATAGTGGATACTTACATTTTTCAGTTCCATGCGAAATAAAGGGGTCTCCCTTTGTATTAAAAAACATATAAAAAGAAAAATTTAATACAATAATTTACAATTACTTTTTATGCAAGAGGGAAAAAGGAAATATTCTGGTAAAGCAAAAAAAGTTGTTGGATTAACAATGACTATGGTAAAAATCATTTTTGTATTAATAATAATTTATACAGCAGCAGTTACAATATGGATTTCCTATAACGAGGGTTTTAATAATTTTTTTAAAAATATTGCTACTATCAGCGTCGGTGGTTTCTGGGCTTTTTTTCTAGGTTATTTTGGATGGAGGATGGGACAAACAATCGAGATGTATTTTTATAATATGAGAAACAAATAGATACAAAATTATGAAAATAAAAAAAAAATAAATTTTTAGTGGTTTTTAACCACCAATAATTATTACATCCTTTACTGATTTAATAGAATTAAATGGAAAAACAAGTAATCCCTGCTTGTCCAAATGATAAAGTCTAGGATCAATATCATCTGAAGGTTCAACAAGAAGGTTTATTAGTTCACCAGTTTTTGAATCAACTGTTGTATTTCTCATAATTCCTAAATATAATCCTTCCTCGCTCATAACAGTTTTTCCTCTAAGCTCATTTTCTGTAATCTTCATTTTTTTTCCCTCCTTTTTATTAAATTAACTTACATATATTGAATATCTTTTTCTTTTTTATCCTTTTTGGCTATGCCACTACCTAAAGTTTCAGATATTTTATTATAGAATTTTATAATGTCTGGCGTAATTGATGCACGTACACTATCCATTGCTTTATCAAAATGTATCCTTTTTACTTTCTTTGCTTTTTCATTTTCTCTAATTGCTATCATTGCTGCTTCTCTGCATAGTGCCTCTATATCTGCACCAGAGTAGTTTTCACAAAAATCAGACAGCTCTTTTAAATTTATATCCTTATCAAGGGGCATTGATTTTGTATGAATTTTGAAAATCTCTAAACGTGCATTTTTGTCAGGTGAAGGAATTAATACCAAACGATCAAACCTGCCGGGTCTTAACAAACCCTGATCAATAATGTCTGGTCTGTTTGTTGCGCCAATCACCACAACACCTTCCATACTTTCAAGACCATCAATACTAGTTAGTAATTGATTTACAACACTGTCATGGACATGCGTTCCTGTATCTGTTCCTCTCATTGGAGCAATTGAATCAAGCTCATCAAGAAAAACAATTGTTGGTGCAACTTGGCGGGCTTTTTTGAAAAGCTCCCTTACTGCTTTTTCGCTTTCACCAACCCATTTACTCATAACTTCAGGTCCTTTTATTGAAATAAAATTGGCACTAGACTCACTTGCCACAGCCTTTGCAAGCAGTGTTTTACCAGTTCCTGGAGGACCATATAGTAGTATTCCTCGAGGAGGAGTAATTCCCATTCTTTTAAACACTTCAGGTTTTGTTAAAGGCCATTCAACAGCTTCTTGAAGTTGCTGCTTTGCTTCTTTAAGTCCACCGATATCATCCCATGAAACTTTTGGTACTTCAATTAAAAATTCTCTCATGGCAGATGGTTCAATACCGCGATGTGCATTTTTGAAATCTTCAAGGGTTACCTCCATTTTTTCAAGAATTTCTGTTGGAATTGGTTTTTCAAGATCAATTTCAGGAAGATATCTTCTTAGTGCATTCATTGCAGATTCTCTTGCAAGTGCTGTTAAATCTGCACCAACATAACCATAAGTAATATCTGCTAAATCATCTAAATTTACATCCTTTGCCATTGGCATTCCACGGGTGTGAATCTGAATGATTTCCTTTCTTCCGTTTCTATCAGGAGCATCAATTCTTATTTCTCTGTCAAATCTTCCAGGTCTTCTCAAGGCAGGGTCCAATGTATCAGGAATATTTGTTGCACCTATGACAATGAGTTTACCCCTTCCTTTAAGTCCGTCCATAAGAGTTAACATTTGAGATACAACTCGTCTTTCAACTTCACCATGAACCTCACTTCTCTTTGGTGCGATTGCATCTATTTCATCAATAAATATTATTGATGGTGCATTTTTTTCAGCTTCCTCAAATATTTTTCTCAGGTTTTCTTCACTTTGGCCATAAAACTTTGAGTTGTGTAAAAGGAAATAAGACCCTCCAGTAAAACTATCTTTATCTACTGTGAAATCATAAAGTTCATTTTCACCAATATACTCTTTTGATTCGATTCTTTCCCATCCGATATCTTCTCTCATAAGAATTGAATATTCTGTGTTTATCTTATCTGTCAAAATATCATTATCTGATGCAAGATTATAAAGAACATCAAGAGCATGTTTTGTAATATTGCCATTTTTATAAACGTAATAATCCTTATTTCTATATGTCTTATATGTTAATTTGTCTTTAATTTCATCAATTAAAATAGAAGGAAAAGGGACATCTTTGAACTCTTTTATTCTTTTTACATTTTTTATTTGATTTAGTTTTTTCGTTTTCAATGGATTTGAAGAACCAATCTCTAAAAATCTCAATCTGCCCTCATAGCCTCTTATAGATAATTCATACATTTTTCCTTTTGGTGTTTTATGGAGATTTATCTTTGATGAAATGCATAATTTTATTTGAAGCAAAGATTGAAGTTCCTGTAAAAACTCTCTTGAAACACTATAAAGTTTAGGTGTTGGATAAGCTTTTGTCATAGCAACTGCACCATCACCATCGAAATATCCACGAATAAAAGACATAACTTGCTTCTTTGGTAGTTTATAAAAGTAACCTGGTATTTTGAGTTTATTATTATATTCAAATCCAATGTGTTTTAAAAACATTACAAGTGTTTTTGAATAAACCACCAAACGACCATCAGAATATTTCTTTGTTTTTGTAATCCCAAATAAATCTTTCAAAAGCTTTGAAAATCTGTTGATTAATTCAATATCATTATTTGAAAAAGTTATTGCATCCTCTTTTTTACTTATGTTTCCATCAGATACTAAAAGACCAAGCAGTTCCAATAATTTTTCTGTGAAGCTCTCTGGTAATTTTACTTGATTACTTCTTGATATATTTCTACTTTTCAATACATACTTTCCATTATTTTTAACAAGATTATGTATTTTTTCAGGATGCGTCTTTAGCTTTTTTTCTTCTGTTTTAATGTCATTAATTCTTGCTATGTAATCTCCCTTTCCAAGATCAGATGTTCTTTTCCATGTAAGTGATCCATTATCATAAACAAGGAAAGGCTGGTTTTTTGATGTCTTTAATTCATTTCCATCACTGATTTTCATCTTGTAAGTTGGAACTGTTAGTTTTGTAACATGAGTAATTTTTCCTTTTTTTATTCTATCATTAATAAATGAAAATGTAGATATAGGTTCTTCTAATTCTATTGTAACACTATTGTTTCCATTTATTTTTTTACCTTTTTTCTTAAATACATCTTTTGCTTTGATATGTCCTTTTGGATTGGTAAATATCTTTGTATCTCCATCTACACACATGATTTCTGGACCATTTATAGTGTAGAAATTAGCTCCAGATTCATTTGCTACGGCCTTTGCAATAAGTGTTTTACCAGTTCCTGGTGGACCATGTAAAAGTACTCCTTTTGGTGGATCAATTCCAAGCCTGTCAAAGAGTTCAGGATGCTTTAATGGAAGTTCTATCATCTCTCTAACTTTTAAAATTTCATTATGAAGACCACCAATATCTTCATAGCTTACTCTTGGTCCCTCTGCTTCAATTTCTTTAGCAGCCTCTTCCTTAACCTTGATGAGGGTCTCATCATTTATTGAGACTATTCCACCGGGTGTTGTGTTTATAATAACAAAAGGAAGAGAACTTCCAAACAATGCAATGCCCGGAATTATTACACTGTCTCCCTTTGTAAGAGGTCTTTTTAACAATCCTTTCTTAATAAGATTTCCAATGCCACTTCCAAACTGTATCTGCTGTCCTTTTGAAATTAGTGGGGCAAGAACCGCTTCTTTCGCTTCTTTAACTTCAGCTCTTCTGATTTTTACACGTTCGCCTAAACCGCTTCCAGCATTTTTTCTTGTTAAATTATCAATTCTAAGGATTTCTTTTCCTTCATCAGTTGGGTGTGCCCTCCAAACAACTGCTGCTGTTATTTTTGTTCCTTCGATTTCTATGACATCACCAATAGATAAATCTAAAGTAACTCTAGTTTGATGATCTATACGAGCACGTCCATATCCAACATCTTGTTGAAATGCTTCAGAAATTTTCAATATAGCTTCTTTATTCTTCATGATGCCCTCCACCAGATAAAGGCTATTTTTAGGCCTAATAAAGAAAAGGTTATTATAATTTTTTCTGTAATGTGTTAATATATTTAATTGAATTTTGTACATTTTTAATGAAAAAATGGCATATTTGTAACATAATATTTATATCTTTAATTTAAAATTTAAAGCAGATGACAATGAAGCTAAAATATTTTTCACTATTTTTTTCTATTACAGGTATTCTTCTTTTATATCTAATATCAAAACTATCTCAAATTCCCTTAATAGAATTAAACGAAATGTCTGATTATGAAGGAAAACAAGTAATTATTGAAGGAATTGTAACAGAGTATCAATTTTCAAAACAAGGAAATCAGATAATTCAAATTAAAAGTGATAATAGTACGGCAATAATTTTTGTAGAAGGAGAAACAGATGTTGAATATGGAGATAAGATAAGAGCAGTTGGAGAAGTACAAAAATATGGAACAGACTGGGAACTTATTGTAAATAATATCAATTTTGTAAAGACTTTAAAAAAATGGCATAATACATCAATTCCTCTATGGCAGCTAGCTGAAAGTCCCTCAAAATATCTAAATTTAAATGTTAATGTAACAGGACATATTGAATCAATTTCTAATACATATTTTTATATTGTTGATTTAGAGAAAAAGCACTCTCTTATTGTTTTTTATAAACTTTTAAAAAATATAACTATAGTTCCTGGTCAAGAAGTTATTGTTTTAGGTAAATTTTCTTTTGATAAAGAAAAATTCAGATATCGAATAGAACTTTCTGAAGAACCACATGATATAATCTATATAAAACAGGAGTAATCTATGTGCTACCTCTTTTTCTTGTAATCATTTTTTGTATTTTTGGTGTTTTCACAGGTATTGCCACAGGTTTACTGCCTGGTCTACATGTAAACAATATAGCTCTAATACTTTTGTCTTTATCAAGCGTAATAATATCAGTATTTAGTTTTTTCTTTGAATATGGCATATCAAAAGAATTTATCTTGGTTTTAATTTGTGTTTATATCATTTCTACATCTATTAGCCACACTTTTCATGATGTTGTACCTTCCACTTTTTTAGGTGCGCCTGACGAGGATATGGCACTATCCGTTCTTCCTGCACACTCTTTACTATTAGAAGGTAATGGCTATGAAGCAGTGGCTCTTTCGGCATTGGGTAGTTATGGAGCGATTTTATTTTGTTTTTTACTACTTTTTCCTATTAGATTTATAATTGGTTCTCCATTGTTTTTTTATGAAATCTTAAAGGAGATTATGCTTTTTGTTTTAATTGCAATTTCAATACTAATGATTGGAACTGAAAAAGGAAAGATTGATGATTTTGTAAAGAAAGGTAAAGCTCCTGCAATTATTGGAATGTTGTTCGCAACCTTTGTATTTTTTTTGTCAGGACTATTTGGCATCATAATATTTGAGGTTCCTGTTGATTCACCTATTGGGCTTTCTTCACCAGTTTTATTTCCAGCACTAGCAGGATTATTTGGAACACCGACATTAATTACATCTTTAATGACAAAACCAGTTATCCCAAAACAAATAATAAAAGACCCAATCCTTGATAAAGATGCAAAAAGATCTTCATCACTTTCAATAATAACCGGTAGCCTAGGAGGCATTCTCGTATCAATTATCCCTGGCATTACCTCTGCAACAGGAACTGTTATTGCGATGAATACAAGAGGGGAATCAAGTAAAAGACAAACAATTATAACGCTTTCAGCAGTAAATACTGCTTGTGCATTTTTTGTTGTTGTTGTAATGTTTATAATCCTTAAATCTAGAAGTGGTGCGACACTTGCTGCAATGGAACTAATTTCTGTATCGGAATGGAATGATATTCTGATGCCTTCAAATCTTTCTTATCTGTTAATTGCATTATTGTTAGGTGGGACTTTATCTTACTTTTTAACACTAAAAGTTGGAAAGATTTTTGCCAAAAAATTTGCAAATGTACCATATGCATTAATTGTTAAATTGACAATTTCACTTGTCGTGATACTTGTTTTTTTATTTACCGGTATACTGGGTATTTTAATACTAGTTGTATCAACATTTATCGGGCTTTTACCTGTTGAATGGGGGGTTAGAAGGAGTCATTGTATGGGAATATTGCTCATCCCAATTATTCTTTACTTTCTGTAAATAAACCTTGCTCTATCTCCTTTAAAAAATCATCTAAATTTATATTATGGTTTTTACCAACTAATAAAGCTGCAACTTCCTTAGTAATATTTTTCTCACTTGCAATTGAATTTATATCATTTATAACTTGTATTTTATCAAGACTTGTTTTTTCAATAATTCTTTTTACTATTTTATTTGAGATACTATCCTCTATTTCTTCATTTATTAAGTCTTTTTTTTCATTAAATGCTTGTCTTGATGGTATAAATCCAACAGGAACATTTATTTTTTTATAATCAAAATTTATCTGAATTTCCTCTCCTTTATTTATTAAAAGCTCTTGTTTTAATGCATTATTTACAAAGGATTTCGCATCTTCAGGAGTAAACCAATTTAAATCCATTGAAAGTGTTAGATAAATATCAGAAAAACTAAGTTTTGTTTTACCGCTTCTTTTGTAAATAAATGTAATTATTATTTCACTTTCGGAAGGCATTACTAAACTCCTTTATTTTGTTAAAATCAACTAAGAAACCCTCAACATTGATACTTTTCCAATAGGAGCTATTTTTTAATTCTTTTTCATATGTATATATTTTGTTATTTTGCCCTGCTATTTTTAGATAACCTCCATACTTATAATTATTTTCAAGATCGTCTCTGCTGTTGAAATTAACTATTCCATCCAAATTTTCAAAGGAGATTTCTTCGGAGAAATCAATGTTGCTATATATCTTGTTTTCAATAAGCTCCTTTATATCAGTAATATTAAGCTGAGGACATAGCTTTTTTCTAATGGTCAAATCAGTTACACCTGTCATTGTAGCGTCTACAAAATCTCCTAAATCTCGTGGACCAAAATCAACCCATAAATCATAATAACTAGAAAGTCTTTGAAATGTACATAGATTAGGTTTGTCTTTTTCTATTCCATCTAAATCTAAAATATATAATCTTTTTTTTTCATTTGTTAATTGTAAAAAATCCTTAAGAGAAATAAAGTCGCTATTTTTTTCTAGATATATTTTTCTGTTTTTAATAAATATTAGAGGGATAAGTTCCATAAATACGAAAACAGCATATGTAGATAAAAATATTTTCTACAATGCTGTTTTTATAAAATTTCCTATCTTCCAAGCTTTTTTTCTGTTTCAGCGATTCGTAGTTTTGTTTTAACTACTGTATCAGGGTTTAAAGATATACTATCAATTCCACATTCGACCAAGAATTCTGCAAATTCTGGGAAATCAGAGGGTGCTTGGCCACAAATTCCTACTTTTCTTCTAGGGTGATGTTTATGAGCGCAGTCAATAACTTGTGAAACAAGTCGCTTTACTGCATCATTTCTTTCATCAAATATATGTGCAATTATATCTGAGTCTCTATCTAGACCAAGAGTAAGCTGGGTTAAATCATTTGAACCAATACTGAAACCATCGAAGATATCTGCAAATTGATCAGCTACGACAACATTTGATGGAATTTCACACATAACATAAACCTCAAGACCGTTTTCTCCTTGGACAAGACCGTTTTCATTCATAATTGTAATTACTTTTCGCCCTTCTTCAGGAGTTCTACAGAATGGAATCATTGGCTTGATATTTATAAGACCCATTTCCTCCCTAGCTTTTTTTATTGCCTTACATTCAAGACTATATGCAGGTTTAAATTTTTCATCATAATATCTTGAAGCACCTCTCCAGCCAATCATTGGATTGTTTTCTGATGGCTCGTAAAGATATCCTCCAATTAGATTTGCATATTCATTTGTTTTAAAATCAGACATACGAACGATTACATCATTTGGATAAAAGCCTGCAGCAATCTTTGCAATGCCTCGTGCTAGAGTATCAATAAAAAACTCAATTTTATCATCATAATTTGCACTTTTTTCATCAATCTTTCTTATTACTTCAGCAATTTTAGGATCAGAATTTGCTTTTTCTTTTAATTGATTATACTGAATTAATGCAAGAGGATGTATTCCGATATAGGAGTTTATAATGAATTCTTCACGTGCAAGCCCAACACCATCATTTGGAATTTGACCTTGTTGAAATGCTTTTTCCGGAACACCGACATTCATCATGATTTGGGTTTTGGTCGTTGGCATACTATCAAGTTTAATTTCGTCCATTCTATATTTTAGTAAACCATCATAGATCCTACCGACTCCCTCACTGCAGTCGATTGTTACTTTTGACCCATTTGATATTTTTAAGGTGCCTTCACCTGTGCCAATAACACAAGGTATACCAAGCTCACGAGAAATAATTGCAGCATGGCAAGTTCTACCACCGCGATTGGTAACAATTGCATTAGCAATCTTCATTATCGGTTCCCAATCCGGATCAGTCATATCTGTAACTAAGACCTGGCCTTTTTTGAAGTTTGCAATATCTTTTGCACTTTCGATTACATTTACTTCTCCTTGACCAATTTTTGTTCCAACTGCCTCTCCCTCTACAAGTAAACTTCCAGTTTCTTCAAGAACATATGTTTGCATAACCGCAGCATCTTTTTGTGAGTGAACTGTCTCAGGTCTTGCTTGAACAATAAAAAGATCACCAGTTTGCCCATCTTTTGCCCATTCAATATCCATTGGTTTTTTGTAGTGATCCTCAATAATACACGCCCATTTAGCAAGAGTTATTATCTCATCATCATTTATCACATACTTTCTTTTGTCTTCTGTACTTACTTCTTCATTTATTGTACCCTTATCTCCATAAATCATACGTTTTTCTTTCGTTCCAACTTTCTTTTCAACTATTGGTTTGAAACCTTTTTTAAGAGTTGGTTTGAAAACGTAGAACTGATCAGGGTTCACGGCACCTTGAACAACATTTTCACCAAGACCATATGCACCAGTTATGTATACTGCATCACTAAAACCGCTTTCTGTATCAATTGAAAATATGACTCCTGATGATGCAAGATCGGAACGTACCATCTTTTGAACACCTACTGAAAGATATACACTAAAATGATCAAAACCCTTGTCTGTTCTGTATGATATTGCTCTGTTAGTAAATAATGACGCAAAACATTCTCTTACTCTTTCAAGTAGTTCTTCTTCGCCTCTAACATTTAGATAAGTCTCCTGTTGTCCTGCAAAACTTGCATCAGGAAGGTCTTCAGCAGTTGCACTACTTCTAACTGCTACATCAACATTATCTCCATACTGTTTTTCCATTTCTTTATAATATTTTTTAATTTCTTGAGATAATTCTTCTGGAATTGGAGTATTTTTTATAAGATTTCTTATCTTTTCCCCTCGTTCAGCGATATTATGAATATTATGTGTATCAAGATCTGATAAAATTTCTTTAATTTTTTTATCAATATTTGCTTTTTCAATCGTATATTTATAAGCATAAGCAGTAACTGCAAAACCACCGGGGACACTTACTCCTTTTTCCCCTAAATTCCTAATCATTTCACCTAAAGATGCATTTTTTCCACCAACAAGTGGGACATCTTCAATTTTTAAATCTTCAAACCATTTAACAAATACTTTTTCCATAGTTGTCCTTCCTATATTATATACGGTTATTTAAGGGGGGTCATTACTAAATCATATTAAAAGCTTACTATAGCAAAAGTAGTTCCGAAAGTATAATTAAATTTGCCTAAATTAAATTGAAAATTAGATTTCAAGACACGATTATCTAATAATTTTATTGAAAATATGTAAAGAATTACAAAGAATGATGTTAAAAATTCAGAAAAATACAATATAAATCTGTGTTAGACTAACCAAAAAGAAAAAAACAGATAAAGCAATTCCAAGTAAAATGAAAAAAGAAGTCAAGGAAATTAGAATTGGAATTCTGGCTTCGGAACCATTGTTATGGTCAACTTGTGCACTCCAATTTTTTTCAGTAATGCTTGAAAAATATCAATGGCAAACTCAAAGTAATAAATATATCATTTCTACTTCTTCTCTATCTGACAATGATATTCTTGAGGGCCGTTTAAACAAAACCAATATTGATGCCTTGTTAATACCAGGCGGAGGAGTCGGAGATAGTCATTCAATGGTAAAAGGTTTCAACTTTTTACCAAAAACAAAAAAATGGAAACGCAATATACAAGAATTCGTTAAAGCAGGTGGGGGGGTCATCGGAATATGTGGCGGTGCATCTCTAATAACGTCTTTAGAAATGAGTAACAATAGAAAACCAACATCTTTCGTTGAAAGACAATACAATAAAAGCTCTTTGGATATTTCCTGTGTAACTTCAATTTATAATTATATAGCATTCCCATTATTTTATCCATTTCAATATAATCATCCTGAAAGAGTAGGATCAACTTTATATGTTTTTTCATATGAGCCTGGGATTACAAAAGATGGTAAACGAATCCATTGTGGTGGAGTTTCAATTGATTTTCAAGTAAATAAAAACAACCCAATTTTTGCTGATTACCCTTATGAAAAACTTAGAATACGATGGTGGGGTGGCCAAGGACTAAAAGTTCCAAAAAATCCTAATAGACAAGTCTCAATTATTGCTTCATATCCATCAATCGACCTTTATGAAAATGAGGAAACAAGAATTAATGCGTGGAAATATGTTGGAGGAGTATTTGGATTAATTCGAGGTTTTTTCAAAGCTATGAAATTTATCAAACAAAATAACCTCAAAATTATTGAATTTCCCATGCTAACCTATTCTTTTGCTGGAGACTGGACGCTTTCAAATACTATTATTGAAACAGATTTAAAAAATCGACCCGCAATAACCACTGAAATCTATCCAAACGACAACCAGGGTAGAATTACCTTATGTGCAGCACATCCAGAATATATGATTTGGTATGGCGGATTTCTAAAAGAAAAAGATGACACTAAATATAATTGTTTAGGAAACGGATTACTACAATGGGATAATATTGATTTAGTGGATGATTCGATAGATAAATTAATAACTCATACATGGTGGCTGGTAAGAAGATTAGTCGCTTGGACAGCTAAAGTTCCAGATTGTGATTTACCACCAATTACAAACCCAAGTTTAACAAAACAAGAAAAAGAGACTCTGCAAAAATATATTTATTGGGATGGAACTATAATAAATTTAATTGATAATATATGAGATAAAATTGTAGCTTTTAAATTCAGTCATTTAAATGAGATTATTGGCATATTTGCTAATATACAGACAATTTTTCAATCTCTTACTATTGCCTCTTTTTCTTTTAATAAAGTTTATTAGAATTATTATTGATATAAAGAATATATGGAATATTTAATCATAATCCTTATTGCCATTGTAATTATATTTGTTTATATCAAAATATTTTTAAAATTATTCTACAGAGATCCAAACAGAATTTCTCCAGAATCATCTAAACTCATCTTATCTCCGGCGGATGGAAAAGTTTGTTATATAAAATATATTAAATCTGGGGAAGTAATTTATTCAGAAAAGAATAATAAAAAGATAAATCTCTCAGAAATAATAAATACTAATATTGATAAAAATATTAAATATATTTTAATTGGTATTTATATGGGATTTTTAGATGTACATTATCAAAGAGCTCCCATAGATGGAATAGTATATAATCAAACTTATATAAAAGGAAAATTTCTTGACTTGATAATCAGTAAGAGAATTCCTGAATTTGAAGGAGAAAGAAATGTAATATTTATAAAAAGTTTTGATGGAAAGAACTTTTCGATTGTTTTGCAGATTGCAAGCGTTGTGGTAAGACGTATAGTTAGCTATGTAAATATTAATGATAAAGTTAAAAAAGGTGAAAAAATCGGACTGATAAAATTTGGTTCTCAAGTTGATTTAATTATTCCTGCTGATAATGTAAAATTAATGATTAAAGAAAAAGAAAAAGTAAAAGCAGGAGAGACAATAATTGGTGAGTATATTGAATAATAAAACAAATACTGTTGTCCTCGGTCTTTGCCAAGATGTTCATATGATTCATACAGCTACTTCATTGGTAAATAAAGGATTTGAAGTTATTATTTTTGATTCAGTGAAGTATTCACCTGGATTAAAAATTCGTGGAATTAAGGATAAATTTGTTAATGAAAAAATTGAAAAAGATGACCTGAGTCTTGTTAATTTGTTAAATGAAATCGGATCTAAGTATCCTGGATCTATATTATTAACAGGGGATGATCACACTAGTTATATTTTATGTAAATATAAGAAGGAATTAAAAAATTTTAGGTTTTTAACTCTAGATTATGATACTTATCAAAAAGTCAATGATAAATATTTATTAGCAAATTTAGCAAAGAGTTGTAATATAAAAGTACCATTAACATCAAAAATAGATGCCTTTAGATCTTCTGATGTTTTACCTTATACGATATTGATTAAACCTAAATTGGGAGAAGCTGGAGAAAAGCAAGTTAAGTGCAATGATATTTCTCAATATAAGTCATTTATTGAATCAAATAAAGATAATCTTGATGATTATTTTATTCAAGAATATATTGATGGACCTATATCAAATTTATACAGTATTAATATAGTTATGGATGAAAATTTTAATCCAATATGTACATTTTCTGTAAATAGGCTTAATATATTTAGATCAAAAAAAATACTAGAAGGCATTACAACATTTCTTAAAGGTATCCCTCTTGAAAATTTAATAAGAGATTGTAAAATTTTTTTAAAAAAAATAAAATATGTTGGTTTTGGAGAATTAGAATTTAAAAAAGATGATAATGGTAGGTTTAATTTAATAGAAATAAATACCAGATTATGGGCATATCTTAAGTTGGCAACAGTTTCTGGTATAGATTTCCCATATTCCTACATAAAATATTTGTTAAAGAAAGATGATATTGAGTTAGACGATATTAATTTAAATAATTTTAAAGAAGATTTGTATTACTTAAGATGGGCTCCAGATTTTTATTCAAATATTTTTAGAATTATTAATAAAGAACGCTCTTTAGCAGATTTCATTAAAATAATGTATCAAAGATTAATACTAATTATCAAAGGAAAATTAATAATTGAAAAATTTGAATCATTTCGATGGATATTTTTAATTTTGCGGCAAAGAAACAGATGGGTATAACTATTTTTTCAATATCTTAATATACATGTTTTTGCAATTTTAATTGAAGGTGGTTTTTTATAGAAAAAGATGTTATGGGAGAGACAGATATAAAAATGATAACGAAATGTAATTTCAAATCAAAAATACGGCATCATGAGTCACATGGTTGTGATTTAACTCCAGATGATATTGTCTGCCCTGGTGAAGAAAAATGCATACTTTTCCAGATTTATTACAACACAAAGAAGATTTGAATGATTAACATATTTTGATGATAAATTTTTTGAATAGAAATTTTTTATACATATATGTTTTTATAACTCAAAATTTTCAAATAATAAAGAGTTTCTTATTTATAGAAAAAAGGCATATATTGGTGAGGATGAAAATTATGCCAAGCATCTTTCCTGAACCTATTTTAAACCTTCCTGAGGCAGATATACCATTTGATGGGGTAAAAGCATATTTATCTCAAGGTGAAAATTATCAAATTATCTTTATGGAATTCAAAAAAGATACTGCTATACCTGAACATTCCCATGAACCCCAATGGGAAATTATATTGGAAGGAAAGGTTGACTATTGGGAAGACGGTATTAAACATACTTACAAAAAAGGTGATAGGTTTTTTATTCAAAAGGGAAAGAAGCATTCTGCAAAGGTATATGCTGGATATGCATCAATTGTGTTTTTCAATCAAAAAGAGAGATATAAGAAAAAATGATTAAAATCTCTAAAATGATCGAGAATATCACAAAGTATTATTAGAAAAGTTATAATAAATAAACATATTATGTCTTTTAAATTGATAGGGGGAAAGATTAATCGTGGCATATCTTTTTTTTGATACTGAAACAACAGGTCTGCCATCAGGTCCTACTTCAGATTATCAAAACTGGCCACGAATAATTCAGATAGCCTGGCTCTTGATTGATGAGAATGAAACTATTAAATCTAAAAATAGTTATATCATCAGACCTGAAGGATATAAGATACCTCAGAGGGTTATAAAGATACACGGCATAACAACGAAAAGAGCAATGGAGGAAGGTGTTGCGCTTGATTATGCACTGCATCGTTTTTTAAGCGATTCTAACTATGCAAAGGTTTTAGTTGCTCATAATATAGCTTATGATTATGGTGTTATTAGAGGAGAAATGCAAAGAAAGAAAATTCCTGATTTTTTAAAAGGATATTCGCAATTCTGCACTATGACATCAAAACCAGTACTTGATTATTGTAAGAATTTCAGGTCAAATGGTAGCAGACAATGCCCATCTTTGTCAGAACTCTACATTCTATTATTTGGTGAAAAACTTGTCAATGCTCATGATGCATTAATAGATGCTGAAGCTTGTGCTAACTGCTTCTTTGAGTTAAAAAGAATTGGGCTTGTATAGGTTCTTTTGTTAACTAGATATCAATCTTCTAAAAACACAGTTGCAGCAAGAACTGTTGTCCAAAGACCGTTCTTGTCACCCATTGCTGTTTGTACTACGCTTTGGGTTCTAACAAATCTGCCACTCATCTTATATTCTTGTTTTCTTTCGTCCCATGCTTTTTCAGGGTCAAAATCAAGACCCAACGTTGTAGCAAGCATTGTTGCAGCTAAATCCTCTGCGTAATCTCCTGCTCTCTGAGCGGTTTCTCCATAACTATGATGTTCAGATATATAACCATAGTTGTTTCTATCTTTTGGAATTGCTACACCAACAGCTGATGCTATTAATCTATTTGGTTCGTTTGTATTGTTTCTAGAAATAACTGTATAGGTAATCTCACCAGGATTTAGTTCTTTTATACCTTTATCTAAGGATATTATCCTACAGTTGGGCGGGATTATACTGGAAACACTCACAATATTACATTTTTCGATACCTGCATTGCGAAGTGCAAGCTCAAAAGATTGTAATTCATGTTTATGTTTACCTACCCCCTTGGTAAAAAAACACCTTTTAGGAACCATGCTTTTTAATGGAATAATTAGGATTTTATAAAATTATCTACAATTTAAGGTTTTTTTCGTCTTTATTTCCCTCTTCATCTTTACCATCAGCTTGCAGCTTTAGCAAATCCCTCATTTGTTTTTGGATATCAACTTGTTCTTTCTGAAATGCTACTTGCTCCTGTTGATAGGGTGTAATGACACTACCTTGTACCATTTCTTCGACAAGTTTCTTTATCTCTTTGTAGGGATGCACGCCATGAAGCTCATAATAGCTTCTTGCTCGTGGAGTTTGAACTTCTTTTCCTCCTCCAAAAATACCCAATAATTTTACTTTTTTTTCTCCTAACATCACTCCACCTGCTGCTTGAGCGCTATCTGATCCAAGTCCAAAACCAGATTGGCTAATTGGAATGATTGTACCAAAACTAAATATTTGACCGAGTATCCCTTGTTTAGCGTTTATATCTGATATCTTATCATATCTAAGAGTTCTTTCACGCTTTGTCAAAACCCCTCCTTTGAAAGAAATACGCTGATTTGTAATTATATATTTATGGGATCTGCGAAATAGTTCAACAATTAAAAATCCGATAATTGATACTGAAACAGTATAAAAGGGAAGAACCACTCCTACAATATCCTGCCATCCTTGCCATAAAATTAATCCAAAGCCACCAAGGAATATAAATAGATATAGAAAAAATATCCTCCAGCGAATTGTAACTAGTGATGCAATAACACCAACAACAAGTAACACAAGACCCCATACTGTAATACTAATTAAATAATTCTCAAATAACTCTTTCATATCTGAAAAACTAACTAACCAACCTATAACAATTCCTAATATTATAAGAAAGATACATAAAGATTGATATCCCATAAAAGAAAGTGGATGTGGTGATAGTACCTTTTCTACTTTCTCATTGTTTAAAAGCTCATCCTCTCTCATCAGTTTCATCCTTAATTTTTTTCTTTAACAATTTTATACCTAACTTGAATTTAAATTTATTGGTTTTTGTATATAGTAGGATATATGTTATAATGACTGTTGAAAGTATCATAATAATAAGTGAAATTGTTGTTGTAAAATCATTTTGGATAAAGAAAAATAACAAGCGTATTAATATATAGGAAAATGGTAATGTTACAAATGGAATTACTCTCCAAAACCCAGGTATATTATCTGTTGTTTTTATAAAATATAATATCAAATCGGTAATAACTATCGATATGATTGATGTGATAGACAACCATCCAAAAATTGAAAAGAGCATTACGTACCAGTTTTGATTGAAGAATATTGATAAATAAAAGATAATGTAGGCAATTAAAAAAAGTATTATTAGGTAGGATGGTTTATTTCTGATAAGGTTCCATACATTTTTTAATTCATATAGCATGTCAACTTTTTCAATTTTTTTCTCCCCTATATAGCTTGGTCTTATACCCATCCCTAAGAAGATTATTAATAATAAAAATCCTAAATGCCCCGGATGGAGTAGGTCTAAAGTAGATAGGAATTCAAAAAAATTTTTTGTAAAAGAATATAGGCTAATACCAAAAGCAGTAATTTGCCCACCAAAAGTATATTTCAGCTCAAGAGTCTGTGAAGCAGATGCAAAATCAAAACTAATTAGTAAAAAAAGACAAAGAAGCAATAAGAAAGCAGGTATGAAAAAAGGGCCTATAAAAAGAAAAGCATTTGATACCCATTCAAATAATCCTTTTTTTTCCTTTTTTGGTGCAACCTTTCCATATTCTATACTAATATAAAAATCCGATATTCCACTTTTTGTTACGGTATAACCAAGAGCATGAGATATTGACTGAAATAGTATTCCCAGAAAGTTTGTAAATCTGCATAACGGTTCATGTTTTTTTCTAATTTTAGAGAGAAGATATTTTTCACTTTCAATGAAAAGCAGCTGAATAAACCAAAATAGCATAACACCAAGAATTGGTGCTAATGGGGCAAATATAAGGATATCAATAATAGAGCCTTCCATCTCTCTCCAATGTATGATAAAAGATTTTAATATAAAATCTTGTCTATTGAGTTTGTTTATTATTATATCCGATATAACCGGTTTTTAGATTTTAACCCAAAATTTGTTATTAGCTTAAAGTTTTGACAAAAATGAGCAGGAAGGGAGATATTCCATATGTTCTAGAGGTGAACTTTCGAACATATTAGGGGGAATATCTCCCGTGATTTACCTCCCCCTGTAATTCTTCTCCCTATTGTAATACTTATAAACTTTATATTATATAATATTTTCTATATAAATTTATTGTATGTCATTTTTATAAATATATCATTGCTAGTAAATAGATTATTTTTAATTACTGTATAAGAGGATTTAACAACCTATTTCAGAGGCATTCAGAATATAAATGTACAAAAAATTATAAATATGAGATAATTCTATGATTAAATAATAGTGAAATATATGAATAACCAGAAATTGATAGACACATATGCAAAAGAAGTAAAAAAGTATATGAGACAGAATCGTTTGAATTTTATCAGAAATAACGAAAGAGTTAGAAATAAATTAGGTATAAATCGTAAACAACTTTCATATGCTCTTCAATATCTAAATAAAACTGGTTTTTTAGAGCCATGGAATCATAAAATATATCAAAAAGCACATAGTCAAAATTAAATTGCATATTAGTTCTTCTTTTATAATATTGAAAACCTGATCTATTTTATAATTTTTATAGCTAAATATGTAAGTAGTAAATAAAATGAAATATTACGAAATTTATTTTAAAAAGATGAAAAATGGATGGTTATAAATAAAATAACGGATGAGAGGAAACTGAAAGGTATTTGGGAAAACCACCCATCTTTCAGATAATAATATATAGATAATATTATATATATTTTTCCAAATATAAAAATAAGAATTACCATTTTTAGAATATTTATTTAATGAAAATTTTCCATACCATACTTTAAGTAAAACAATGAGTTTTTTAAATAAAAAAATTAAAAGAAAACGAAAAATGGATGGTCAAAGGATAAAAAAAACGGATGAGGAATGAATCCTAGATGGATAGGAAAGGATGCAACCACCCATTTTTCTACTATATAATATAATTATCATAATATATATATTTTTTGTAATATATATTAAAGATAGAAAAATGACGTAATCTAATAACCTAAAATATATTTGAGTACCAAAAAAGCCTTTGGAAATTGTTGTAATAATTGTAATAAAAATAGATTATAGGTTTTTGTTTTTATTCTTGGCATAGTTAATTCAAGAGTGTTCCACGGACTCAATAAATTATTGTAATCTTTAACCCTTGCTTTAATCGTGTATTTTCCTTTTAATTTCCAACTGTGCTCAACTATTATTTCTTCACCTGATTCAAAAGGACCAATCCAGCCGCTATTTGTACCATCCCCCCAGTCAATATAGTAGTAAACATACTCTTCTTCTGGATCAGTTGCATTGAAAAAATATTGATATTTTGTTTTAATATTGCCCTCTAACGGGCCATTTAGAAATGGTTTATTTGGATGCTGATTATTAAGGATAAATAATAGAGGATCGCCACATAAAACCATACCATAATACCACTCCTTTTCCCATTGAACGAAAGGTGATTGAGCATCAAACCACTCTTGATATGCTTTACCAATGCTTTTTTGTTGACTAAGCGGATCTGTAAAATCATCAAAGTTAAGCATACTTCCACTTTTCGCAGAAGCAACTGTAATCAACCCATATGTTGTGTTATAAATATACGCTCCTGCTAGATAGTTTTCATCAGTAAACCGACCAGGTCCACATGCAAAAAGATTATAGAATAAAACAGGAGGGTCACGTTTTTGAATATCCTCTGATAACACCCATCCGCCATGATTATAGAATTCACCGATATTAAATGGACAACCCTCTCCAATACCTCTATCCCAAGTACCAAAAGGAGCAGAATCTCCCTCATTTGGGGTAACATTTGCTTCATCACCTAAATAATCACTGTTTAATTGAGTCGATTGATCAGGGTTGTAATATGGGCCATTGTTTAACCAGGTTCCAATAAAAGTTATTGGAGTAGGTTCGGGGTCATAACTAAGCCCTTCTACTTCACTTCCATCAGAGTGGCTAAAACGAGCACTAAAACCATGTTCACCCATCCACTGAGATACTTTTACCAATAGTCTGTTTTCACCAGATTGCAGTGTGACATTTAACTTAGTCATATCAACATCAAAATCTCCATATCTATTATCATTCAAAATTTCATTACCGTTGAGCCATACTCTAGCACCATCATCATATCCCATCCAGAGCTGACATGAAATGGAAGTAGAAGCAAAAACTGTTACAAATGCATAACATGCACCATAATCAGTATTATTACAATACTCTCTCATATTTACGTATGGATTTCCAGAGTCATAGCAGGTCCAAATTTTACCTCCCATAGACTCGCCTTCTTCTGGATTGATAGAGCTTTCCTCTACACCAAGATAGTTAGTCGTAAGATAGTACCAGAAATTATCAGGTACATCCTGATGAAACCCATTTAATAACCAGCTACGTATGAATTCAGCTTCTTCACTTGATATATCCGGATTTTTTATTTGATATGTTAAATCATTAAATGTGTTATAAGTTATATCAGTGAAACGAGCAGAAAATAGATAATCACCACCTCCCTGGGAGGTCTTACATAATAAATGGTTCCAACCACTTATCAATGTGACATCAGCTTCAAAATCATCTGGATACCAACCTCCGTATCGATCGTTAGTATAAACATTATTACCATTTAGCCAAACTTTTATTCCGTCATCGCAACCTAATAAAAGCTTTGCAGGACGGTATGTTGGGCAATAAATATACACATGAGAGTAACTAGCTGACTCGGTAGGACGAGTTCCGAAATGATGCCCACCTGAATAACTATGGGCACAGACCTGTACGAAATGATGCCCAAAATCTAAATTATCAAGATAACCTTGGGCTGTTGTATTAAAACCTGAATCATAACGTGTCACATTTTCTCCATAGATGTAACGCATAAAAACATCCATATCATACCAATCTTCTTCTACATATTCAAGGCTGCACCAAGGTTGTGTTAATTCACCAGTGCGATATGAGTGCACCTTTTTTAGATAATCATTTATCAAATTTGATTCAGAATCATAAGTCAGTGTACTTGCATAAATTCGTCCTACAAAAACCTCAGGACCCATATCTCCACTGCCGGATGAATGGACCTCATAATCACCATCACTGTCACGATCCTCCCAATTCCCATCTAAATCCATATAATATAAATCACAGGGAAATACATCTCCAGAAACTTCAGCCCAAGCAGTTGTGATATCTCCTATAAAAATAAAACCAGTACTGCCCTGCTCATATTGATCAATTATCCATTGTTTAATTTCATAAGGTAAGCCATTTGTTACTTTATGAACTGATACCGTATATCCTTCGGCATTCAAGTCATCTATATACTGATTCAGTTCAGTAACTATTTGAGAATACAAAACGGTATCAACTAAAATTGATAGTTCTTCCCCATTTGATTGCAAATTGGTATAATAATAAATTGGTTGTGAAAAAAATGCAGGTTTCAAAGGATTTATTTTTAAATATTCTTCATATGTCCCTGGACTCTTATCATCTGGTGAGTACCATTGTAATCTATTTATAAAACGTCCATCCTGATAAATATTTTTTAAAGATTCATCATTCTCAGATTTTAATGTATCATTAATAATTGTAGTTTTTACATTCAAATTAAAAAATGAAGAAACTAAGAATATTATTACAATTGTTGTCACTATATTTAACGATTTATTCATATAA
>Ga0209536_100001399_pt1 | contig 40228 bp, 31 predicted proteins | sample DeeMarSeWOR28_12_FD_187461 | JGI IMG/M metagenome (GOLD analysis project Ga0209536, IMG submission 187461) | Marine sediment microbial communities from White Oak River estuary, North Carolina - WOR-2-8_12 (SPAdes) (version 2) | ecosystem: Environmental > Aquatic > Marine > Intertidal zone >... | reverse complement strand
AGTTTATTTCCTCGATAGCCACATTGTTAAAGGTTGCAGCCTCTTTGATGCAGTCAATGAAGTGCCTCACGGCCACCCTGAAACTGGCATTCGCCTCAATCATGTTGAGATAATGGAGCCCCTTATCCACGCTCTCATGGGATATGGGTGTTGTCATCGATCCGCCACCGGGCATTAAGAGATCCTGTCCGTTTTTCCCATCCGAATGGATATGGGTGGAGAGGATTCTATGATTTCCTTCACTTTTCTCCAATACGGCGGCACCCGCCCCATCTCCCCAGAGGATGCAGGTACTCCTGTCTTCATAGTTGAGTGTCCTAGTCATAACTTCAGAGGCCACCACAAGAACACGATTAAAATATCCGGTTTTCAAATATTGTGTCGCCACATTGAGACCGAAGATAAAGCCTGAACACGCGGCCGTAACGTCGAAAGTGACGGCCTGCGGCGCATTCAGCTTGGCCTGCAGCCAGTTAGCCGCTGCCGGACAGCACGTGTCCGGTGTGATCGTGGCCACCATAATCAGATCTAGATCTTGGGCACGTATACCTGCCATCTCAAGGGCCTTGACCGAGGCCTCATAACCCAGATCGGACGTGTTCACATCTGGATCAGCCACCCTCCGCTCTTTGACACCCGTGCGCTGGACGATCCATTCATCCGTGGTGTCAAGGCCCATCTTTTCAAGATCAAAATTGGTGAGTCTTTTAGGTGGGACATAGGAGCCGGTCCCCAGAATTCGTATGGATGTCATCTGCTACTCTTTCTCCACTTCTATCCCCAGTTCCTTTTCCTTCTTCGCAATGGCCAGCCGGGTCCTAATGACTGTATCAGGAATCAGACTCATTGAATCAATCCCGCTTTCCACGAGAAAGTCCGCAAAATCAGGGAAATCGCTGGGTGCCTGACCGCAGATCCCAATCTTGCGGCCCTTCTTCTTGGCCACTTTGATGACCTGCTCCACCAGCCTTTTCACCGCATCATTTCTTTCATCATAGATATGGGATACGAGAGAGGAATCTCGATCAAGCCCCAGGGCGAGTTGGGTCAGATCATTGGAGCCGATTGAGAATCCATCAAATATCTCTGCAAATTGATCGGCGCAGATCACATTGCTTGGAATCTCGCACATCACGTAAACCTCTAGGCCATCCTCCCCCTGCACCAGGCCAAACTCTTTCATCACCTCAATCACCCGCTTACCCTCTTCAGGGGTCCTGCAAAATGGCACCATAACCTTTATATTGGTGAGTCCGATCTCGCTTCGCGCCTTGCGTAGAGCATGGCACTCCAGCTCGAAGGCGGGCTTAAATTTTTCGTCATAGTAGCGGGAGGCCCCCCTCCAGCCGATCATGGGATTGCTCTCCTGTGGTTCATAGAGATACCCACCAAGCAGGTTCTCATACTCATTGGTCTTAAAATCCGACAGGCGGACAATCACATCATTGGGATAAAATCCTGCCCCAATCCGGCTTACGCCTTCAGCCAGTTTGTCGATAAAGAATCGTGTCTTGTCTTCATAGACGGAGGTTATCTGGTCAATCTTGTAGACGACCCCCGCAACCCTCTGATCGGTTGTGGCCTTCCTCTTTAACTTTTCATAATCAATCAAAGCGAGGGGATGAATTCCTATGTGCGAATTGATAATAAATTCTATCCTGGCCAAGCCCACCCCATCGTTTGGGATCATTCCCTGTGCGAAGGCTTGCTCAGGGATGCCCACGTTCATCATGATCTTGGTCTTGGTTGCAGGCAACTCGTCCAGGTTCATGGTCTCCACATTGTATTTTAGCAGTCCCTCATACACATTCCCAGTCTCACCTTCGCAGCAGGATACGGTGATTTCCTGACCCGCCGGTATCACTTCATCGGCATTGCCGGTGCCGATCACGCAGGGAATACCCAGCTCTCTGGAGACAATGGCTGCATGACATGTACGCCCGCCCTTATTGGTCACAATGGCTGCAGCAAGCTTCATAATGGGTTCCCAGTCAGGGTCGGTCATATTTGTGATCAAAACTTGGCCCTCATCGAATTTGTCCATCTCAGCCGATGACTCGATCACATTGGCCACCCCCTGGCCCACCTTCATGCCCACGGCCGTCCCGCTGGTCAAGATTTCTCCCCCTTCAAGGAGGGCGTAGTTCTCGTAGGTATTAGAATCCCTTTGGGAATGGATGGTTTCCGGCCTCGCTTGAACAATAAAGAGCTCCCCGGTCCCCTCATTGACTCCATCACCATCCTTGGCCCATTCAATATCCATCGGCTTGTAATAGCCCGCCTCCTTGCTGTAATGATCCTCGATGATACAGGCCCATTCGGCAAGTTTGAGGATCTCATCATCATCCAAGACATAGCGGTGCCTTTCAGTAATGGTGGTGGCCACGTTCTTCGTGGTAGCCTCATCCTCCATGGAGTAGACCATCTTAATATCCCTGTCTCCCACCTTGCGGTTTATGATGGCCTTTTTCCCCATCTTTAGTGTGGGCTTGAATACATAATATTCATCCGGGTTCACGGTCCCCTGAACCACGTTTTCCCCCAAGCCATAGGCAGCGGTCAGAAAAACAGCATCTTTGAATCCGGTCTCTGTATCTATGGAAAAGATGACCCCAGAATAGGCCGAGTCGCTTCGGACCATTTTCTGCACTGCTATGGAGAGGGAAACATCAAATTGACCGTAACCCTTGTCATGACGATAGGAGATGGCGCGATTCGTAAAAAGACTGGCAAAGCAATTGCGGCAGGCCTGTAGCACACTCCTCTTTCCCCTGATATTCAGAAAGGTATCCTGCTGACCTGCAAAAGAGGCATCGGGCAAGTCCTCGGCCGTGGCCGATGATCGAATGGCCACATCCAGGTCATCCAGGCCCTGCTGGCCAAACTCCTGTGCCAGCTGATCGTAGGCCACGTAGACGGCTTGCGTCAGATCCGGGGGGAACTCCGCATGCTTCATGATATCTCGGACCTCTCTTCCCCTTCTCATCAGGTCATAGACGTCCCTGGTCTCCAGGTCCTTGAGCACCTTTTTGATTTCATCCTCAATCCCCGCATATTTGAGGAAGTACCGATAGGCGTAAGCGGTAATGGCAAACCCATTGGGAATGCTGATCCCTTTATCATGGAGTTTTCGATACATCTCTCCAAGGGAGGCGCACTTTCCGCCGACCATGGGAACATCATCTATGCCGATTTCATTAAACCAGAGGATAAAGTTCTTGCTCCTATCCGGCATCGCCATTCTCCTTTAAATCTCACGTTGGCATGGTAAATGGGGCTTTTACATGAAGACTGATTAAGGTAACATTAACCTAATTTGTTGTCAATTGGCAAAATATGGTCTACAAACGCTGGTGGGACCAGGCACAAGACCAGAGGCATCGCGTGCCATATTCTCTCCAAAACCGATTTCTAAATGCCTGCGCCCTACACCCTACAAAGTTCCCGTGTGAAAATGCGCGGGGAGATTCAATTTCATGCTCTTGATAGGAGGGCTCATATGAAATCCCAGTCCCGCTCCTTTATCTATCTTGACCACAACGCCACCACGCCTGTAGACCCCTCTGCGGCCGAGGCCATGATGCCTTTCATACAGGAAGAGTTCGGCAATCCTTCCAGTCCATATCCCCTGGGAACAAGGGCCAAACAAAGACTTGAGCAATGCCGGCAAGAGGTGGCCAAGCTCCTGGGTTGCAAGAGGCACGAAATTGTCTTCACGTCGGGTGGCAGTGAATCCAATAACATGGTTCTGAAAGGAATTGTCGACCTGAGAAATCCAGCAAATTTCCACATTATCACCTCTGCTGTGGAACATCCTGCCATCATTAACCCCCTCCTGTTCCTTGAGGAACTGGGGGTCGGTGTGAGCGTGCTCCCGGTGGACGCCTTTGGCCTTGTGGACCCAGAGGAGGTGGCGCGTGCCATTAAACCCCACACCTCCCTCATCTCCATTATGCTGGCCAACAATGAGACAGGCACTTTGCAGCCCATCAGGGAGATTTCCCAACTGGCCAGGGAACATGGGATTCCGCTCCATACGGATGCTGCCCAGGCCATAGGCAAGATACCTGTGGCTGTGGACGAACTGGGCGCGGACTTCTTAAGTGTGGCGGGACACAAACTCTACGCACCAAAAGGTGTGGGGGTCTTGTTCATTAGGGAGGATCAAAACCTCACCCCCCTTATCCATGGGGCAGGGCAGGAGGGGGGCAAAAGGCCCGGCACAGAGAATCTTATTCTCTCTGTGGGCCTTGGGGTTGCCTGTCAGGTGGCGAGAGAAAGACTGCAGGCGGATATGAAGAACATGACGCTCATGAGGGACCGATTGCAGGAGATCCTGTTCAGAAATCTAGAGGGCCTTGTTCTCAATGGGCATCCTGAGCAGAGGCTCCCCAATACGTTGAATGTCTCCGTGCCCCATATTGAGGGGAATAAAATCCTTGATGGACTGCCATCCCTTTATGCATCCACCGGCGCTGCTTGCCATGACCGCTCTGTGGAGCTTTCCCATGTCCTCTCTGCCATGGGCGTTCCGCCTGAGGTGGGTATGGGGGCCCTCAGACTGACTGTGGGCAGAACCAATGATATGGAACAGATTGAAGAGGCGGGCCGGCTCATTGTGAAGCGCGTCAAAGAGCTGCGGGGGGATAGGAAAAATATTTAGGACTTTTTCTTTCTCCGCTCCCCTATTCTTCTCCCTATTTCTTTCTCAAACCCTCTCTCTGTGGGTCTGTAAAAGACACGGCGCTTTACCTTGTCTGGCAGGTATTGCTGTTCTACCCATCCACTGGCATAGTCATGGGGATAGAGGTATCCCTGCCCATAGCCTAGGTTCTTCATGAGCCTGGTAGGGGCATTTCTGATGTGCAGGGGCACCGGTTGTGGCCCTGATTGCTCAATCTCTGCTTTCACAGCCATTTCTGCCAAATACAAGGCATTGCTTTTTGGGGCGGATGCCAGATAAACAGCGGCCTCAGCCAGTGCGATCTCTGCTTCCGGAGGCCCCACCTTTTGCCAGGCCTCAAATGCAGCAAGGGCCACCTGGAGGGCATTGGGATCGGCCAGGCCAATATCTTCTGAAGCAAATCGAATCATCCTCCGGCCAATGAAGAGGGGATCTTCTCCGGCCAGAAGCATTCGATAGAGCCAGTAAACAGATGCCTGCGTGTCACCCCCGCGCAGGCTCTTGTGGAATGCGGAGATCAAGTTATAGTGCTCCTCGCCGTCCTTATCATAGGGGAGTGCCTTTTTGCTAAGGGCCTCTTCAACACTCGGCAGGTCCAAAACGCTTCCTTTTTTGTCATCTGCCATGATGTGGTTGACCGCCATTTCCAAATTATTGAGGGCCACACGGGCATCACCTGAGGAAAGATCAATGATGTGCTCCAAGGCCTCTGGGTGAATCTCAAGTTCCAATCCACCCAGGCCCTGTTCTTCATCTTTAATGGCACGGTTTAAAATGACTTTAAGGTCTTCCCTTTCCAGAGGGTGGAGGATCATGACTCTGGCCCGAGAGAGAAGCGGGGGTATAATCTCGAAAGAGGGATTTTGCGTCGTGGCCCCTACAAGAATAATGAGGCCACTTTCCACATGGGGCAGAAAAGCGTCCTGCTGCGCTTTATTGAATCGGTGGATTTCATCCACAAACAGTATGGTCGGCTTTCCGTAAAGGCGATATGTCTTTTGGGCGCCATCTATGAGCTGCCTCAATTCTTTGACACCAGAGGTAACGGCTGAGAATGAATGAAAAGGGTTCTGTGAATAGTCTGCAATGAGTTTGGCCAGAGTCGTTTTGCCCGACCCGGGAGGCCCCCAAAAAATAGCAGAAAAAATATGACCCGAGCTTAGAGCCCTTCTCAGAACGGAGTTGGGACCAAGAAGATGATCTTGTCCCGCCATATCCTCGAGCCTTTTGGGCCGCATCCTATCGGCGAGGGGTGCCTTCGGGGAATCCATCATCTTATTTCCTGCTTTTACGCCTTAACAGATCCTCAACCTGCCCCACCACCTTGTCCATATCCAAGGGCTTTCTGATGATCAGATCAAAAGCCGATTTCCTGGTCACCCCAGGTCTTTCTCCCTCCGTCTGCCCTTTCATCAGCACAAAAGAAAGCTCTTTATTCATCTTTTTGATCTTTTGGGTAAAGGCCGCTCTGCCCATATCCGCTGCTGCTGAATCTGCCAGAATAAGATCGAATTTCTTCTTTTTGAGCTTCTGCAGACCCTCTGAACCGCTGCTTGCCATCACCACCTTGTGTCCTCTGCTCACAAGGACCTTTGATAGGAGTTCACTGACAATGTCTTCATCTCTAATCATCAAGATCTGGGCATTCTTTATCTTCCTTTTTACGGACCGGGACTTTGGTCTTGGATTTTTTTGCGCGATGGGTAACGTTATGGTAAAAGTGGTGCCTTGATCCTTCTGCGAGGAGACCTCCATTTCCCCCTTATGTCTTTTTACAACAGCATGAGACAAACTGAGTCCTAAGCCAAGGCCATCTTTCCCTTTGGTGCTATAAAAAGGATCCCATATGCGATCTTTGATGGGCGCAGGAATTCCCACGCCACTATCCTGAATGTAAATATGGGCATACCCCGCATTTTCCTCTGTCGTCAAATAGAGATCCCCTCCACGGGGCATGGCCTCCACGGCATTCAGAATCAAATGGATAACCAGATCTCGAATCTCCTCTGGATCTCCTTCAATGGGAGACACCGACCTTAGGTAAGTCTTTAGATTGATCTTTTGTTTCCCTTTCTCACCCAAATCTTTCAATGCTGGATTGGTCCTCGAAATGGCCTTTTTTACCACTTTTCTCAGATCGAAAAGAACGTCATCCGAGGGATCACGCTTTGTAGCAGAAAGGCTTTCCAGCACCCTCATGGTATTGTTGATTTCCTTTGAAGCGGATTCGATATTTTCCAGCCCCTTCCGAAGGGTTTCATTTTCAGAGTCCGCGATTCCTTTGACCAGTTGGAGGTTCTCACTTATCTCCTTAAGATCATGGTTCAACTTTTGATGCAGGCCCGAGGCCATGGTCATGAGGGCTTCTTTTTTCTTGATTTGGATGTGATCTCTTTCTCTCTTTTTCCTTCTCTCAAGCAGTGTCAGGTTCACGAGAAAGGCCCTTCGGCCGTTAAACCTGATCCGTTTCACTCTGACCTCACACGATAACCTCTCCCCGTCTTTTGTGACCAGATCTGTCTCATACTGTGACGGAACTCTCTTTCCGGAAATCCTTTTATTGTGGAGATCCTTCATAAACTTCTTCACTTCCGGGTGCACAAAATCCAGAAAGTTGTGGCCTATAACCTCTTCGGGCCCATACCTCATGTGGTGTAGGGCCCCTTTGTTGATATCAACAATTTTTCCCTGCTGGAGGAGGAGAATTCCCGCAGGAATTGAATTGAACAACTTGGTGTTGTTCTTTATCGCTTTCTGGAGATCTCTGGTCTCCCTCTTAAAGTAGGCCAGTTTCTCCCTGAGGATCAGACTCTCGGCCTTCAGCTTTTCGTACTTATTTCTCCAGTACTCCTGTTTCGCCTTCTGCATAATGCATCGCCTTTTCTATCCCGCTGATGCGGAAAGGTTATTGGAATGGATCAGGCTATCGGCTCAATGCGATTATTCTAAGTGTAAGGACAGATAAAGATGTTGAAACCACCTAAGAAATTTGGAATGGAATCTCTGCCAAAGGGTTTATATTTTTGATTGATAGGTTTGGAGACACCTGAGTCCAGATTTATTTGAAAATGGACTTGATGCTGATGGACATTTACCGTATCATACCTCCCGCCGATCTTACAATATGAAAAATCTCTTTGCATAGGCACTCTTTTTTAAGACCTTAGTTGCAACCTCCATCACTTACCCTTTTGACCCGGCACAGGAAGGGAAAAACGTGACCAAGAACTCATCTTATCTCCATCTCCACGTGCATACGGAATATAGTCTCCTGGACGGCGCCATCAGGATCAAACAACTGATAGATAAAGCCAAACGCCTTTCAATGGAGGCCGTCGCCATCACCGATCATGGAAACTTATTTGGTGCGGTACAGTTTTTCGATCAGGCCACAAAGATGGGCATTAAACCCATCCTGGGTTGCGAGATTTACGTGGCCCCGGGCCGTCGTCAGGATCGTGCCCCTTCGCCAGATGGGGGCCCCAACGCCCATCACCTGATCCTGCTGGTGATGAATGATAAAGGCTACAAAAACCTGAGCCGCCTCGTCACCCTTGGTCATTTGGAGGGATTTTACTACCATCCCCGTGTGGATATGGAGCTTTTGAAGGAATTGAACGGTGGTCTCATCGCCCTGTCGGCTTGCCTGAAAGGGATCGTTCCCTATCTCATCAACCATGGCCGCGTGGAAGAGGCGAAACAGAAAGCGGTTGAACTGGCCTCTGTCTTTGATAAGGAGCGTTTCTACCTTGAGCTCCAGGCCAACAACCTGCCTGAGCAGAAAAGAGTGAATGGCATCCTCCAAGAACTCTCCCATGAACTCTCTATACCCCTTGTGGGGACCAACGACTGTCACTACCTCAACAGGGAGGACTCCGAGGCCCATGACGTGCTTCTCTGCATCCAGACGGGCAAATCCATAGATGATCCCAATCGGATGAAGTTTTCCACAAATGAACTCTTCTTCAAATCCCGCCAAGAGATGGAATCCTCCTTGGAAGGAAGCGACTACACAGAGGCCCTGGACAATACGGTAGGGATTGCGCGCCGTTGCCAGTATGAGATGGAGTTTGGCCACTATAAGTATCCTGTATTTGCGGTCCCTGACAAAAGAAGCCTGGAAGAAATGCTTGCTGAGGAGGCACAAAGAGGGCTCAAGAGACGGCTGACCCAGAAGGAGGAGGAAGTCGGGGCGGCCATCTCATCAGAATTGGTGGCGGAATACAGGGAAAGGCTCGACTTTGAGCTTGATATCATCACAAAGATGGGTTTTGCCGGTTACTTCCTCATTGTGGCCGATTTCATTGACTACGCTCGGCGGTCTCACATCCCCGTGGGCCCGGGCCGTGGATCGGCGGCCGGCTCCCTGGTGGCATACTGCCTCAATATCACAGACATCGATCCCATGAAATATGGCCTGCTCTTCGAACGGTTCCTAAACCCTCAGCGTATTAGCATGCCCGACATTGATATTGATTTTTGCATAAACGGAAGGGACGACGTGATCAAATATGTGGCTGAGAAATATGGGCGGGAAAATGTCTGCCAAATCATTACCTTCGGCACAATGAAGGCGAGGGCCGTCATAAGAGATGTGGGGCGAAGTTTGAATATCCCTTACGCAGAAGTGGACAAGATTGCCAAACTCGTCCCCGAAGGACCTAACGTGAGGTTGGTAAAGGCGATTGAGGACGAGCCTGAACTCAGAAGGATACAAGAGGGAAAAGAAAACGAGAAAAGGCTTATAAAGATTTCACGTTCACTGGAGGGACTTTCGAGGCATGCCTCAACACATGCCTCTGGCGTAGTCATTTCAGACAGAGCCCTCGTAGAATATCTTCCTCTGTTTAAAGGGACCAATGACGAAGTCATGACCCAGTACACCATGAATCAGATAGAGAAATTGGGTCTGATCAAGTTTGATTTCCTGGGTTTGAAGACCTTAACCGTCATAAAACAGACCTTGAGACTCATAGAGGAATCTTCAGGCCAAATGATTAGAATGGAAAAGATCCCCCTTGACGACGAAGCCACTTATAAACTCTGCCAAGAAGGAAAAACCACAGGTATCTTCCAACTGGAAAGCTCGGGGATGAAGGATTTGCTCAGGAGGCTTAAACCGGAAGTATTTGAGGACTTGGTCGCCTTGGTGGCCCTTTATAGGCCGGGACCTCTTGGGAGCAACATGGTGGATGAATTCATTCAGGGCAAACACGGGATAGCCAAGATCAAGTATGTCTTCCCAGAACTTGAACCTATTTTGAAAGAGACCTATGGCGTTATCCTCTACCAGGAACAGGTCATGAAGATTGCCCAGGTTTTGGCCAACTACACGTTAGCCGAAGCGGATGAGTTGCGAAAGGCCATAGGAAAGAAAAAACATGAGGTGATGGCGAATCATAAGGCTCGATTCTTGGAGGGCGCCACAAAAAATGGCCTGGATCGACGTAAGGCGAAACGCATCTTCGAGCTCATTGAGAAGTTCGGAGGTTATGGGTTTAACAAATCCCATTCTGTTGCCTACGCCATGATCGCTTATCAAACCGCCTACCTGAAGGCCCATTTCCCTGTCCAGTTTATGGCCGCCTTGCTCACTCAAGATATGGGAAACCAGGACAAGACGATCAAAAACATCGCGGAATGCCGTGAAATGGGTATCGGAATTTTGCCTCCAGATCTGAACGAAAGCCAGGCAGATTTTTCCGTTGTGAAGGGAGGGATTCGTTTTGGTCTGGCCGCGGTGAAGAATGTGGGTCTCAAGGCGGTTGAGTCCATTATTGAAGAGCGAGACCAGGACGGGCCCTTTAAAGATCTGCTGGATTTCTGCAAGAGGGTGGACGGATCTAAGGTGAATCGACGGGTACTTGAAGGTCTTATCCAATGCGGGGCCTATGATTTCACAGGACTGCATCGGTCCAGGCTTTTCAGTGCCCTTGACGAAGTCATTAGGTTTTGTGGGGCTTGCCACGACCCAAATCAGATGAACATTTTTGCATCATTGGCTGCTGACGATGCGGAGGCCAACGGTCTTCTCCAGCTTCCTGACCTGGATGAATGGGATGAAATGGAAAAACTGAGAAAAGAGAAGGAGGCCTTGGGATTCTACATCACCGGGCATCCCCTGGATAGGTTCAAAAGGGTGGCAAGAGATTTTGCCACTTGTGCCATAGAGGGCCTCACCAATTTGAGGGACAAAACCCCGGTAAAAGTTGCCGGTGTGATTGAACACCTCAGGATTAAAAGAACAAAACGGGGGGATAAAATGGCCATTCTGAGCCTTGAAGATTCAACAGGGTCCACAGAGATCATCCTGTTCCCAGATGTTTTCAGTAGTCACTCCCCACTTCTTAAAGGGGATGAACCCCTACTTATCGGCGGTACCGCTGAGGTGGATGGGAATACGGCCAAGATTATCGCTCAGGAAATCGAATCTCTGGAAAACGTCCGACAGAGGACTATAAGAGCCGTTGAGCTCCGGCTTCATCTGCAGAGAATATCGAGAGAGGTCTTGGAACAGATCCGGGATATTTTCTTTAGATTTCCCGGCGAATGTCCTGTCCTCTTCAGAGTCGGCGCTGGAGCGGGCAAGGAACTCCTCATCGAGGCGCACGATCACTACAGGATCTCCCCCTGTGATGAGGTAAAAGGAGAAATTGAAGCCATTATCGGTGAAAAGATTATCTTCCGTTATGGAGGGAGAAGCGCATACTTTCGCCCGTCTTAGCACAGACAACTTTTCTACGCATCTTGCTGAGGTCTTCTAGGGAGGCAGGAGTATATTAAGGGGGGAAGCCTCTGACTATTTGAGGGTTATCTCTCCGTGGTCTACTTAGGAGGATCTTCCAAGAGTTTTTTCAAACCCTTGATGATGGTCACAGGTACGGGGCCGGAATTGACATAGAGTTTCAAAAGATCATAGGAGACTTTTGTTTGCTCTTCCACCTTGTCCCAGCCAATTCCTTTCTCTTCAATCTGTTTCATGAGCCCCACAAGCTCTTCTGATTCCATAAAAATTCTCCTCACCCAAAACCATCTTCGTTACATCACTTTTTCGGTTTCTTGGGCTCTTTTAAGTCGGGGGGATAAATATATTTAGGATCTATTTCATAGGTCCAGGGTAGACCCCACCACTGCCATCCATAATAACGGCGATGTCCAAAACCATGTATCTTATTTCTCTTTGCGAGCTGGCGATAAAACTTGTGCCGATCCTCATCCCCAAACGTGGGGAACTCAGGGCCCTCAAAACCATCCACCACATCGAATACATTCTTGAAACCGGCCGCTATGAGATCCTTCGCAGCAAGTAGACTTCTTGAGCCATCCCGGCCCATGATCAGAAGATTATCCGTTTTCTTGAACACTTTGCTTATCTCTTCCACGAACGCCTTGTTTTCTGGACCCAACCGATAGGTATATGTCTCGTCCTTTTTGGCAAGATGACCAGCCCAGAACCTATAGGGAAAAAGATAGGCCTTGAAGGGATGACCAACAAACTCGTATTCGGCCCGCGTTCTCACATCGATCAAATAGGTGTCAGGAACCGTGTTAAGCATGTCATATGCTTCGATGCTCAAAATTTTTCTTGCCGCCTGGGCGTTCACCTGCCCTGGAAATGCAAACAATACAACCAGCATCGTCAAACAAATCAGGCATGATGCAATGGGGTTTGCTTTTGGCATAGGGTTAGATTCTCCCTCTGTAAGAGATCTGGCTAGGAAGGACTTCTCACCACGACCGTCTATGATTGGTGGGGACGTAAATACCCTTGATTAGCATCAAGTTAATAATCCAAGATGATTTTGTTTGTCAACGGAAAAAAGGACGAATTTCCCTCGTATTGACGGGTAAACCGGTATTATCGCCCCTCATTCCCCCGAAAAACCGGGGCTCTTTTCCGGCATCAGCAACAATCTCACCACATGGCTTATTATTGACCTTTGGCGTAATTTCGTAAATAATCCGCCAAATAAAGGACCATCGGGGCATTCATACTTTTGGTGAAAAGGCCCCTTATTATCTATGAAAAAGGAGATGATCAATGGCTCCCTCCCAAGTCTACTTTACTGATCTTCGGGCCTCCACCAAGGAAAACCTTTTTGAAAAACTGCTGAGGCTCATCCATGTGTTGGATCTGCAAAGTATCATTCGTCCTCGCCATTTGGTGGCCATTAAGATGCATTTTGGTGAAAAGGGCAATACCGCATTCATAAGGCCCAATTTTCTGCGTCAGATTGTTGACCACATAAAGGAATTGGGGGCGTCCCCTTTTCTAACGGACACAAACACCCTCTATGCCGGAACAAGAGGAAACAGCGTTTCACATCTTGATACGGCCACAGGCAACGGTTTTGCCTATTCCGTGGTGAACGCGCCCATTATCATCGCGGATGGGATGAGAGGGGCCTCTTCCACTGCCGTAAGGATCAACCAAGAAAATGTCAAAAGCGCTTATATAGGAAAAGAGATCGCTGAATCGGATGTGCTCATTAGCGTGGCCCATTTCAAAGGTCACGAGCTATCAGGATTCGGGGGCACCATTAAGAATCTCGGGATGGGGTGTGCCGCAAGGAAGGGAAAGCTGGTGCAGCATTCTGGTGTGTCACCCAAGGTAAAAAGGAAAAAATGCATCGCCTGCGGCGAATGCGTGGAACACTGTGCCCAATCAGCCATTTCCATCAAAAATAAGAAGGCGGCGATTGACCCCAAGAGGTGTGTTGGCTGTGGGGAGTGCATCCTCATATGTGATAATAAGGCGATTGATGTGCAGTGGAATGCCGATATCCCCATTTTTCAGAAGAAGATGGTAGAGTACACCCTTGCCGTTTTGAAAGGGAAGAAGGGTCGGGCTGCTTTTCTCAACTTCTTAATCCAGATTTCCCCGGCCTGTGACTGCTATGGTCACAGCGATGCGCCCATCGTGCAGGACCTGGGAATCATGGCCTCAAAGGATCCCGTGGCTATTGATCAGGCCTCAGCGGACATGGTCAACCGTCAAGTGGGGTTGGAGAGTTCTTGTTTGTCGTCTCACAAGAGGCCGGGCGAAGACAAATTCCGAGGCCTCTATCCCAAGATAGACTGGACCATACAACTCCGTTACGCTGAGAGGCTTGGCCTCGGAAATAGGAAATATGAACTCGTCACCCTATGAAGGCCCAAAAAAGTGGACAATGCCGCATCATGAACCAAATTAAAGGTCAGCCATAACCCCTGACCACATTTTCCGATCCGGGGGCTCACAGCCGTGCAAGAACTCTTGGTGGGCTGAGCGGGATTCTCTGGAGGGGCGAAAAACCGCGCCTCTTCTGCATGGTTTCCTCCAGAGCGCCTCCCTTGCCTTGACGCCTTCGCACACAGGCCGTCCAAACAGAGACCGGGCCAAGTTCAATGGTAACAGAACAAGCCCTCAGATCTACCTTGCTTTGTGCGCCATACTTAAGGACACCGGGCAAATTTTTTGGCCCCTGCAGAGAATGCCGCTTAGACCAGGGGGTTTGAAACGCCCAAAGTATTACAAATGGCCAAAAATTGAAAGGAGGTATGTTATGGGTGAGAAGCAAATTAGTATGGGACGGCTTTTCGTGCAGGAGCTCATCCGAGCTGGCACATGGGGGATCGTTCTTCTCTTCATATTGGGAATGTTCATGCTTTCCATCAAGCAGGAGATCAAGGAAGGCATCGCCTATGGAGTGGAGCGGGTTGTCAATGAGGCGGTTATGGTTGGGACCAACCCTTACCTTATAGGAAAGTCCAAACAGCTCATAAAAGAGGGCATTGAATACGCTTTGGCCAAGACTTCTAGGGAGGTTAGAGGGATTCTAAATGATTACACCGTTGAGATTGAGATAGAAAGGAAGGAAAAGACCAGATAGTGACTGGTGAGCTGAAAGCTGTTTAGGTAATGCTCGTTGCCGAGGAACTGACCAAATATTGCTGGTCAAAAGGATCGGGAGTCTCCCGGCCGGGAAAAGGTCGACTTCAACGAAAAGGATTCAATAGGGCCCGCGCTACATGAACAGCAGCAGACTCCAAGCCATCACTGCCATGCCGCAGATCAGACCGTAGATGGCCAAATGCCCCTCTCCATACTCCCTCGCAGCAGGTAAAAGCTCATCCAGAGAAATAAAGACCATAATTCCGGCCACCGAGGCAAACAGGATGCCAAACACGGTCTCTGAAAAAATGGGCCTGAGAATTGTGTAACCGATCAAAGCGCCAATCGGTTCAGAGACACCAGAGAGCAAAGAGAGCCAAAACGCCTTCTTCCTACTCCCTGTGGCAAAGTAGATGGGTACCGAGACGGATATACCTTCTGGGATATTATGCACAGCAATAGCAACTGCGATGGCCATCCCGATGGCCGGATCTGCCAGGGTTCCCACGAAGGTTGCCAGACCCTCTGGAAAATTGTGTATCCCAATGGCCAGAGCCGTAACCGCGCCCATCCGCATCAGCCTTTTCTGCCGGACTACTGTTTGCTGCATTTCCTCGATAGCATGGGCTTCATGGGGATTCTCATAGGCAGGAATCAATCTGTCAATAATGGCGATAACAAGGATGCCACCAAAAAATGCACCTACCGTTATCCACGTGCCACCCTCATGGCCGTGGACTTCCGCCAGCGCATCACGGGCCTTGGCAAAGATTTCAATGAGAGAGACATAGATCATCACCCCCGCGGAAAATCCGAGGGAGACGGAAAGAAAGGCCCAGTTTGAGCGCTTTGAGAAGAATGCAATGGCACTGCCAATCCCCGTGGAAAATCCCGCCAAGGCTGTCAGGACAAAAGCTAATATGAGATTCTCATTCATTTTATTCCTATGAGATGTTGAAGAAGTATGCGGGTGCCGATGCCAATCAACACCACACCTCCTATACGTTCAGCCCATTGTCCAAGGTAATGGCCTGCCCTGCGGCCGATACGTGTTCCCACGTAGGTGACTACCAGTGTCACCAGGCCAATGATCAGTGAAGGCACCCAGATGGAGATGCCAATGAGGCCGAGGGACACACCCACGGCAAAGGCATCGATACTGGTAGCCACGGAGAGGATCACCAGACTCCAACCTCTGGTGGGATCAAAATCCTGACTTCGATCCTCAGGATGCCGTGCCTGCCAGATCATCCGCAGACCCAGGAAAGCCAAGAGAGCAAATGCGATCCAGTGATCAACCCCAGCCATAAGGGTTAGCAGGGCCGAACCCCCAAACCAGCCCATGATGGGCATCATGGCCTGGAAAAGACCAAAGTGCCAAGCTAGGCGGAAGGTGTGTCGTGCAGTCCACTCGGGCAGACCGGCAGCCACAGCCGTGGCTACAGCAAAGGCATCCATGGCCAATGCCAAGGCAGTCCCAAAAATGGTCAGTAAATCCATGCAACTATCCCTCTCTTCCCCAAGCATAGATAGAGAAAAGGAGGTGAGAGGTCAAGGTTTTTGGTTTTCTCAGTCTAACTCCAGAACCCCAAATCCATAATATGACCTGATTCTTTCGCATTATCCTCCCACTTGATTTTGTGGGTTGTTGGAAATATAGTGATGCAGAGAAACGCGTTATTCCCTCTGTCAAATATGGGGGAACTACTGAGGAGCCAAGAGATTATGAAAAGCGTATCAGATATCAAGGTTGGTTTAAGAGGGGGTGGAGACCTTGCTTCAGGCGTCGCCTGGAGACTCTACCAGTCTGGTTTCAAGGTTTTCATCACAGAGATAGCGAACCCCATGGCTGTCAGAAGAAAAGTGGCCTTTTGCGAGGCCGTTTACGATGGGCGGGCTGAGGTGGAAGGGGTGGAGGCGGTGCTGATCCCAAAGGCGGAGGACGTTTACTCCATTTGGGAACAGAGCAAAATACCCCTCTTGGTGGATCCCCAGTGTGAAGCAAAGAGGGTCATTGAGCCTCACGTCATTGTTGATGCCATCTTGGCGAAGAAAAATCTAGGGACCACCATACATGATGCCCCCCTGGTGATTGCCCTTGGCCCTGGTTTTGAGGCGGGAAAAGATGCCCATTTTGTGGTGGAAACCAACCGGGGCCACAACCTTGGCCGTCTCATCGCATCTGGAACGGCAGAGCCCAACACAGGGATCCCTGGCCCTGTTCAGGGTATTACCACTGAGCGGGTCCTTAGGGCACCTGCGGACGGTGTATGGAAAAACATCCTGGACATAGGTGATGCGGTGAAGAAAGGCGATGTGGTGGGATCTGTGAGTGGAATAGCACTCGAGGCGCAAATAGATGGTGTCATCAGGGGCCTGATACGTTCTGGAATTGACGTGCCTATGGGACTTAAGCTGGGTGATATTGACCCTCGAGGCAATAAAGAATTTTGCTATACCATCTCAGAGAAGTCCCGGGCCCTTGGAGGAACGGTGCTCGAGGCCATCCTGAGAGTCTACGGTCGCTAAAATGCCTTCCCATACCTCTTTAGAGTGTCTAAAATGCCTAAAGTGAATCAGGTCGTTGTCAGTTTCAGAATCGAACTCGCCAAAGGTGAGCACCTCTACTTTATCTCACTTTAGATTACTTAGAGCGCGTTGTATCGGGCAAGGTCTAGCCGGGTACATCTGACCTGGTCCATCGAAGATCCTGCAAAATAAAACCCCCCTGAGCTTATGGGGGAACCCAGGGGGGAGAAAGGAGGGGTTATTAGTTGTTAAGAACCCTTTAAAAGGGTTTTAACGACTACCCTATATTAACTTAATGTCTAATTAATAGGAATCAAGACCCGGTCTAGAATTGTGATGCATTCTGCTTTTTACGGTAAAATTCTCTTCGGAATGGAGCGTGCGCCTCCCCGTTGACATAACGGCCTCTTAATGGACCTCAGGGGGAAAACATGAGTCCTTTTCAAAATAGGCACTTTAGATTATAGTTCCACGGAGATCAATCGGGGAACCCCTGATTTGTGGGTTCTAATTTCCTTACTCTCAGAAATGCTACATTTAATATTCCATCATTCCCGACTGCCACTCGGCGGGCAGGTACGTGGCTGGCACACAATGGATCCTTTTTGTGGTAATGAGTCATTTCAGTTGGGCATGGCCATCCTGACAAGACAAATTGGGAGGCTCTCATGAAGGCTTTAAAATCTAATGAGGTCAAAAATGTTGCACGGGAGATGGGTGTGGATTTGGTGGGAATCGCTTCCGCTGAATGTATTGAGATAACACCCACCCGTCGTGGTCCTTCAAATGTACTTCCTGGAGCATCGTCTGTTGTTGTCTTTGCAAAGCGAATGCTTAGAGGCTCAATCGAAAGTCCCCGTGAGGAGGTGGTGACGACCCAAAATCTAACCCTCTACCAGGAGTTGGATCGCATTAGCTATACCTTAGGCTGTTTCATGGAGGAAAGGGGATACCGGGCCGCTACAATTCCTGCTTACAGCCCGGTGGAGATGACCTCAGAGACCAAGGGATTTGTCGGTGTGGTATCACTTCGCCATGTTGCCCAGGCCGCAGGGCTTGGAACCTTGGGAAAAAACAATCTCCTCTTAACGGCCGCTCTTGGCCCGCGAGTCAGGCTCGGTGGTATTGTCACCACGGCACCTATTGACCCTGACCGATCCGCCACTGAAGATTTCTGCCTTGACTGCGAGGCGTGTATTGCAGCATGTCCCGTGGATGCACTCTCCCAACCAGGGAAGACTCACACAGGGAGGTGTGTGAGACAAGTCTTGCCCTACGGTCTAACTGGACTCATCAAGTATCTCACCGAGGCTCTTGATGGGAGCGAAGAGGAGATGCAAGAATCATTTAAAGACGCCAACTTTTGGAATCTCTATCAATCGCTCCAGCTTGGGCTACAGTATGGTTGCCATGCCTGCATAAATGTCTGCCCTATAGGCTTAGAAACATCATGAGATTTTCAGGTCTCCGAATTGCGCTCAAAGCATAACCAACGTCTCTTTCCCCTTTAACTTGGCTGGTCTTGCCACCTTCATCCCTTATACGGAAGGAGAGAAAAATCGAACTATCGCTAATTATTTTGCTGCTCGGCGCTGGGGCCTATGTGGGTTGGAATATCGGCGCAAACGACACAGCAAATTGCATAGGCACCAGTGTGGGATGCGGGTTAATATCATTCAAAAAAGCCGCCATTCTTATTGCCATCTTTGCCATGCTAGGTGCCCTCCTTCAAGGGCACCATGTCATGCAAACAATCGGGAAAGGGATCGTTAAACAGGAGCTGAATTCTTTGGCCGTGCTGGTTGCGCTGATCTGTTCCGGTTTTTTTGTTTTTATCGCCACATTTTTCAAAATCCCCACCTCAACCTCACAGGCCATCGTTGGTGGTGTGGTCGGTATCGGTCTCTCTGTCGGGGCAAAGGTAGATTTCTCCAAGTTCATCGTCATTATTGAGAGTTGGGTTGTATGCCCTTTTTTGGTGATGGGGCTCGCAGTTGCCCTAAATGTTCTCTTTGGAATAATCCTTCGCAAAATCAGAAGGGGCAGCATTCTCTTTCAACACGCTCTCGGATGGATGGCCATACTATCGGGATGTTATGTTGCTTTTTCAATGGGCGCAAACAATGCCGGGAACGCGGTGGGCCCTATTGCCAACTTGGGCATAGTGCCTCCCATCATACTCCTCTTTATCGGCGGTGCATCCATTGCAATGGGCGCGATCACATATGGGAAAAAGGTTGCGGACACCGTTGGCAAAGCGATAGTTCCTCTCGATATACCTGGCGCCTTCGCCGCGCAAGTTTCAGCTGCCTTAGGGATGCACCTCTTCTCAATCCTCGGCATTCCGGTCTCAACGTCTTCTGCCATTGTTGGGGCTGTCATTGGCGTCGGCCTGGTAAGAGGAGTAAGAGCGGTCAGCAGGAAAACCATCCTGATCATCGTCGCCGGATGGGTATTGACCCCATGTTTAGCCGCACTCTCCTCTTTCTTCTTGTATAGGTTTGTAGCATTGGCCTTCTAGTGAAGACATATAATAGAAAGGTGAAAGTGAGAGACCCCGGAGGAGAAGTTCCTGTTTTTTTGGAAGAATGGATGTGTGTTTCCCATTAAAAGAATTTTATTGAGGAGTCAAAAATGGTGATTTTTAAAAAAGAAAGAGAGGTCATCGGGCTCATCCTGAGTTACTTGGATGAAGTGGAAGAGTGCGTCTTGGAGGCTCTCAAAGGTATTGAGGTCTATATCAAAGGGGACGTAAAGAAGGCAAAGGCTTTGGCCCGTGAGACGCGCACTCTTGAAACAAAAGCTGATTTGATCCGCTATGAGATACGGGACAAACTATATTCGGGGGCATATTTACCATTACTGCGAGAAGATATCTACAAATTGGTTGAAAGTATTGACAAGGTGGCCAATGCAGGAGAAGCGTGCTCCAATTTCTTTCTGAATCAACGACCCATAATCCCTGAGAGTTTGAATACGCAGTTTCTTGCTGCGGTTCAGGAATCACTGGGTATCATTGAACCCTTGAAGGAGGCTGTCTTTTGTTTCCTGGAGGGAGAATGCCCGGTCGAAACAGTCCGCCAATTCGCCAAGGATGTGGGCGCTAAGGAATCAGAGGTAGATAAGATCGAGTGGGATTTGACAAAGGCAATTTTCGTATCTTCAGTGGACCACAGCCAGAAAATGCACTTGAAACTCTGCCTGGACCACATTGTGGAAGTTTCGGATCGAGCAGAGGACGCAGCCGATCAACTGGAGCTGGTCACACTAAAAGCCATGTTCTAAAGCGTCCTTCCAGAACTTAAACCATGGCCTCTGGACGCATTTCGTCTGCATTATGAAAGTCTTAAGGTCATGAAATGAAAAATTCTTTTCTATTGAGAGCGTCGTCCTTACCAACCCCAGTAGCCCTTGTCAATCCCCCTGGGGTGCCGGATCTCCCTCTAGTAAACCATTCTTTCCAAATTTCACCGTCTAATTTGGGTATTAACACTGAAATATGTAGTTTATGCAGCATCCCTGATCACCAGCAAGGTATTAGATGTAAGGCGCTGAGGAGTGACGACTGAGGCGTATGGAGTAATACGCCGCCAGAAGGAGCGATCGAAGGCAACGCAGTCCTTCGACCTTGCTCAGGACCCTGAGCCTGTCGAACGGCCTGTCCAACGGCAGATGATGCCTTGATGGTGGATCAGGGTCTTTTTCCTGTCATTGCGCCCCTTATTCCGGTACAATATTATATTGGTCCTCTTTTTCTGGGTAGGGCCAAGGCCTCTTAAGATAGATCGCGACTCGCAGGACTGCCATGCTCATCATCCCATTGACCGGAAAAATCAGCAAACAAAACCCACCCATTGTCACAATACTCCTTATTCTCATCAACTGCCTTGTATTCTTCCTCTTTCAGTGGGGCGACGAAGAAAAGTATCGCGAAGCCTTTGAATTCTACATGGAGTCAGGCCTCGCAAAGATAGAAGTGACAAGATATAGAGACTATATAATTGACACGCAAGGAGAAGAAAGCAACCCACGCTCCCTAAAACGAAATGAACTCAGTGACGATGCCTTTATGCGTCTTTATCCGGAAATGCAGAGAGACAACGTCTTTATGAAAAAGTTACTTAATGACGAAATCATCACAACAGAAGATCCAGATTATGGCCCCTGGAAGTCTCTCAGAATGCATTTTGAAGCTATGAAGGCCCAGTCTGTAGGTGAGAAGTACGGCTTTAAACCGGCTGATAGAAGCCTCGTTACCACCTTTACCCACATGTTTCTCCACGCCAGTTTTATGCACCTTTTGGGAAATATGGTCTTCCTGTGGCTTGTCGGGTGTGTGCTTGAATTAGGGTGCGGTAGGGCGTTCTATCTCGCCCTATATCTCCTTACTGGTGTGGCAGCCGTCTGGTTTTTTGGGCTCGTCCATATGTCTAGCGCGACACCCCTGGTGGGGGCTTCAGGGGCAATCTCTGGTCTAATGGGTGCCTTTACGGTGTTGTATGGAAAGAAGAAGATAAAAGTCTTCTACACCTTCGGCTTTTACTTCAACTATGCCAAGGTTGCGGGTATCGCCCTTCTGCCCATTTGGATAGGCAAGGAGATCTTTCAATTGCTTTTTGGCGGCTTTAGCCATGTGGCCTACGTGGCGCACATCGGCGGATTGGCAAGTGGCGCCATCTTAGGCCTTCTAAATTTGAAATTCTTGGGGCAAGCCAGTGAGGAGGTTTTCGGCGAGGATCCCAGAGAAAGGATCCCTCACCTTCTTGAAGCTGCCATGCAGCGGATCGGGAAACTGGACATGGATGGCGCCCGTCCCCTGTTGGAAGAGGTTCTTGAGATAGACCCCCGCAACAAGAGTGCCCTAACCCACCTTTTCAATGTGGACAAGCTAAATCCAAGAAACGCACGTTTCCACAAGACCGCCTCAAGATTATTCGATCTTCTGATTAATGACGGCAAAGGACACCAGACCCTCTATGTCACTTACAGGGAATACCGTCACCTTTCAAAAAAACTAAAGATCAGCCCTGACCTTACTTTCCGAATTGCCTCTGCTTTTTCAGCACATGGCTATTTTGACGAATCGGCCAGAATCATGGACATGTTTTTGAAGAAACGACCTGGATACCAAGAGCTTCCCAACGGAATATTGAGACTGGGGCAGGCTTATCTAAACAATGGAATGAAGAAGAGGGGGAAGCAGTGCCTGCAGATTGTCTGTAAAAGGTTTCCTGGAACCGCTGAGTCCAAAGTGGCTCAACAGCTGTTGACGAACTCCGGTTAGGAGGCGACTTTGATCTCGCTCAGATATCTTTGGACATGGGGGATTATGTCGTGGTTGGGATACTTTTGGATCAGGTTCTTGAGGATCTTTGTCGCCTTGCCAGGATTTCTCAGTTTCTCATTGAAGATGTTCGAGGCCAGAAAATATGCCTTCGGGACCAGAGGGTCTTCAGGATTTGTCTTTATGAAGCGGCTGTACGCCTCGAGAGATTCATTGTGTTTTCCCGCCTCGTTCAGATAGCTGGCCGCCTTTAAGAGCGTTGTGGGCTTTGCTGTGAAGTTCGGGTCTTTGGATATACATTCTAAATAGACTTCAACCAGCTTTGCCTTCTGATTTGCCTTCGCCAGCAGGTCCAGATATTCCTTTCCATGTTTCAGCATATCTGAGGTCTGTTCCTTGAGTTTAAGCAGATTATAATAGCGTTCAGCCAAACCCAATGCCGTGATGGCCCCTAGTGTCTCGCTCTTTATGAGAGAAATGGCGTCATCCAATTTGCCTTCCTTGATCAGCATGTCCACCCGACTGAGAAGCTGACCCGACTCTACCTCTCCCGTTGGGATCTCTTCCGGAAGTGGTTCTTCTTCCTCAAAGTCAACATCGTACCCTATCTCTTCATGGTACTGAAAAATGACATAGCCCATCAAATGGTAGGAGATAAGTGTATAGTAGTTTTGGGCCAGTTTAAGTAAGAAGAAGTGTAACTTAACAGGGAGGTAACCCACTATATATTGGCCGAGGAAAGCCGGTGCAAAGAGCAAGAGAATGAGAAAGAAGTACATCAACAAATAGCTCCATCCGATTCTCCACGCCATTACCACAAACATGGCTGGATTAATGGCCTGTAGAAGACTGTTGGAACCCACCAGAACGATAATCATGGCAGGAATGGAGAGGAGCGCAAAACCCAGGAACAAAAGCCCGATAATGATACCTGCCATTTGGCTTACCTTATAGAAGGCGTACCCTATGATGATAAAAATCGCCAGTTGTTTAAAAACAATCAAGAAATCTTCCAGTAGCGTCTTTGAATTTATTTTGGGTGGATGGAAATTTCCATTGGCCGTATTCTTAAGGGCCGTGAAGGCATATTTCAAAACCAGGCCCGCTATAAATATCTGTATGAGTAGGCTCAAGAGGGAAGGAAAAATCAACAGGACGGAAAGAAAGCTCAGAACGACCAGCAATATGAGTGGCCGGGGATGAAAGGGATAGATGAAGAACTTGGGGATTCTGAACCAGAAGGGCTCTACGATATCTTCGAATGCGGCCCTCTCCACCTCCACATTGCATTCAGGGCAAAAATGATAGACTTTCTTTTTTCCATGCTGATCCACGACGCGGTTGTCCACACAATCCGGACAAAAATTTACCTCACAACTGGGGCACACCCAATGGGCCTTTTGGGTCGGATGATAGTCACAAAACGTTGCCATGTTTACGCTTCCCTCTGTCAAAATTGAATTAAACCTGATTAGTTTATCATGGTTTTGTTGGCCAGGTCAAACCTAAATTACTGAATATATTGATAATAAATTTCTTGTATGCCGATCACAACCCTCACGTGTGTCAGAATTCAACAACCTGGTCCGGTTGCTTTTTTTGCCTTGCCTTTCCAAGATCAGGACCAACAGGACCTTCAAGTCAGCCTTTTCCGGCTAAGATTTACCGAGATCTCACAATTTCCTAACCACCCCCTAACAGGCCACCTGTATGTGCTCTTTTGAAAGGGGGTGAGCTTATGAGTAGGTTAGGATATTGGTGCAAGGCTTGTGGATGTTTTCGAGAGAACATCCCGGATACGCTAACTCGGCATATCTTGGCAGCAAAGGACAGTCTTTGCACAGAAGGGCAGGATCCTTTTGACGGTGGCCTTTGTTTGCACTTCGCCACATTCGAAGAGGTGAAGAAAAGGAAGGACAGATATCTAGGCACTAAACGTCATGAAATTGGGGATGTGGTTAACTATTAGTAAACCTTCAGCCCCCCAGGTAGGTCTTTTTGATCTCAGGGTCGCTGAGAAGATCTGTGGCGTTCCCCTCAAGCGCCAGGCTGCCGTTCTCTAGCACATAGCCCCTCTGAGCGAACTGCAGGGCCAACCGGGCATTCTGCTCCACCAGGAGAATGGTTGTCCCTTCCTGATTGATTTCTCTCAGCGCATTGAAAACGCTCTGCATCAACAAAGGAGCCAACCCCATGGAAGGCTCATCCAGTAGCATGACTCTTCTACCACTCATAAACGCCCTTCCCACGGCAAGCATCTGCTGTTCACCACCGCTCAGCGTACCCGCCTTCTGCCATTTTCGCTCCTCCAGCCGCGGGAAAATAGAGAATACCCGGACCATATCTCGCTCAATCTCTGCTCTGTCCTTCCTTGCAAATGTGGCCAATTTCAGGTTTTCCATGACCGTGAGATTGCCAAATAGGCGTCTCCCCTCGGGAACGTGAGAGATGCCAAGCTCACTGACCACTTTGTCGGCCGAGTAGTGTAGCAAATCCCTGCCCATACAAGTCATCTTCGTCCCCGGCTCTACAGGGACCAGACGGGAGATGGCTCGTAAGGTCGTGCTTTTTCCAGCGCCATTGGCGCCAATGATACATACGATCTCTCTATCATCAATCTGGAATCTTACGCCCTGCAGGGCCCTGATCTTCTCATAGGAGACGCTCAGATTTTCTACCGATAAAAACATCACGCCACACTCTCTCTGCCCAAATAGGCATCAATGACCCTGGGATTGTTCTGGATTTCCTCAGCTGTGCCCTCTGCGATCACCTCTCCAAACTCCAGGGTCTGAATGATCTCGCAAAGCTCCATGACGACCCTTAATCTGTGCTCGATGAGGAAAATGGCCAATCCCAGCTCCTCATGAACCCGGCGTATAATTTCCATCATTTGAACAAGCTCTTCTGGGTTCATTCCAGCGGTAGGCTCATCGAGCAACAATATCTTGGGATCGGTAGCCAAGGCCCTGGCCATCTCTACCCTTCTCTGGCCCCCGTATGGTAGGTTGAGCGCAATTTGCTCTGCCATGTGCCCCACGCCGACAAGATTCAGGAGGCCATAGGCCTTTTTTTCTATCTCTGCTTCCTCTCTGCTGCGCCTTGAGGACCCCAAGAAGGCCTCAACCAATCCATAGGTGATCTTGGAGTAGCAGGCCATTTTCACATGTTCAAGGGCCGTCATATGCCTCCACAACCGAAGGTTTTGGAAGGTCCTTCCCAGACCCATGGAGGCGATCTGGTGAGGCTGAAGGCCGACCACATCCTTACCATCAAAGATGATTTTCCCTTTTGTGGGTTTATGGATGCCAGTGATCAGGTCAAATATGGTGGTCTTACCCGCTCCGTTTGGACCAATGAGCCCTCTCACCTGTCCTGCCTCCATCTCAAGTTCATAGTCTTGAACAGCCCGCAGGCCGCCAAACTCATGCGTCATTTTTTCAATCTGAAGTAGTGCCATACTATATATCACCTAGGGGTTTATGTTTCGGACTTATGAGGCCCCTGACATTGAACGCCTTAAAGGCGATCAATCCCGTAGGACGAAAAATCATCACCAGGATGAGCAGCAATGGAATGATAATCCACTTGTAAATCTCCAGCGGCCGAAGGGCCTCACCGAGAACACTGATACTGACCGCACCAACGATTGAGCCGTAAACCGAGTTTAGACCCCCAAAATAGACCATTGCCAAGACCTCAGCGAGTTTTTGAATACCAAAGGTCCCCGGATTGACGTACCTAAGCACATGGGCAAAAAGACCACCAGCCACACCTGCCCAAAAGGCCGCGAACATGAAAGCGACAATCTTGGTGCGCCGGGTGTCGACCGTCATGGCGTCGGCCGCCGTTTCATCGTCTCGGACAGCGTTCAATGCCTTTCCCAGTATGGATCGTACAAAATTGTTGATGATCCAAACGCAAGCGACAGTCCACAGAAACACTGTGGGCAGATTTGCATAGTCTGGCTGGCTACTCAAACCGCGTGGACCCCCAACCACCTCCAGGTTCTCAATCAGACTTTTGACGATGAACATAAACGCCAGGGAGATGATGGCCAGATAGTCGCCTCTCGTCCTGAAGGAAGGAATCGCAATGAAAACAGCGCCCAGGGCCGCTACCATTCCCCCAACGAACAAGGCAAAAGGGAACATGAAAGGTCCTAAAACGGGTGGAAGAATCGGGGGTCCAAAGAGTCTGTCTTTGGCAAACAAGAATACGGTCATGACCGAAGTTGCGTATGCGCCCAGAGCCATGAACCCGGGATGCGAACAGGAAAACTCCCCCATATATCCGTTGATCACGTTTAGGCTCAGGGTGACCATAATGGCGATCAGCGTGAGCTTAAGCATGAGAAGACGGTAAGCACTGGCTTCTGACCATAGATGCAAGATGGCATAAAGTAACCCAAGGTGGATGATCACAGAGAACAACATGGGGAAATTGAGAAGTTTGTCCAAAAGCCGGTTCGCGATTGACGCACTTAACCCTGCAACGACACTGATGGGTCCTACAAAGACAAGGAAAACGTAAAGGATTGTGCTGGGGATAAGCATGGGCTTCTTCAGCATCGTCACGAAGCCGAAGAGGACGGGGACCTTGGGTAATCCCAAAATCTCCGCCAATGGATCACCCAATCCTCGTTCAAGCAAAACGGCGACCAGGGCCCCGAAAAGCAGGCTCATGGTGGGAACTTGAGAAAACCACTTTCGGATAATGTTCATAAAGGGCCGCATACTTTCCCTCTTGTCCTATCTAATTGTATTCCCATGCCTCATTTTTCATCTGTTCACCGCCTAAAGTCTCAAGCGGGCACTATACGGTTCCCCGAAGAAGCCATGAGGCCTAAAGGTGAGTATCAACAAGATAATTGAGTATGCGATCAGGTCTCTCAGCGTGGATGGGAAGATCATCGCCACAAAGATCTCGATGAATCCAAGCAAGAAGCCCGCCAACGTGGCACCGAGAACAGAGCCCCTTCCCCCCAGAATGGCTGCCACAAAGGCCTTCCATCCAAACAGAATTCCCATATAGGGATCCAGGACAGGATAAGCGACACCAAAGAGTATTCCGGCCGCGGCGGCCATTGCGGAACCAATAGCGAAAGTCATGGCTGCAATGGTATTTATGGATACGCCCATCAGAGGAACGACCACGTAGTCAAAGGCCATGGCCCTCATGGCCATCCCCCATTTGCTCCTCCGCACGAACTGATGCAAGGCACCCATGAGTGCCAGGGAAACGAGAACTATCATGATCTTCTTGTTGGTTACAAACACGCCCCCCAAGTCATACGTGTGTGTCTTCAACAAAGCCGGAAAACTTAAACGCCTAGCTCCTAGCAGGGCCAGGTTACCTGTCTCTAGTATGATGCCTATCATCAGCCCGGTAATTGCGGCCGAGGCGCGGGGGGCATCCCTCAGTGGCCTATAGCCCACTCTTTCTACGATCATACCCACAAAGGATGTGAGGAACATGGAGATGAGAATTGTCAGCACAAGGATCAGCCAGTTGGGCAGGGCAAAGGCACCCATAGAAGTGAGTGCTACCAGGCCCGTCGCCACGCCGAAGCCAATGTAGGCACCCACCATAAAGATATCGCCGTGGGCAAAGTTGAAGAGCATGAGGATGCTATACACCATAGAGTATCCGAGGGCGATCAAGGCGTAAAAGCTACCCCACTGAAGAGCGTTGATCAGATTTTGCAGAAAGAATACCATGAGGTTGGCACGGCGTTTTCCAAAGAAGGCGGGCTCAGGGGCTCAACACCCTGGCCCGCCCTTTTGATAAATGACTCCTTCAGCCATGGATGATTATGAAATCTTCCCGTATGTGGACACCTAAGGACAGACAGACTTGTAGAACTCGAACTCCCCTTTGTTGCTGATCCTAACGATGACCGCGCACTTTATGGGATCCCCATCTTCTGTGAAAGTCATCTCGCCCGTGATCCCATTGAATTTCTTGATTCGAGCAAGGGCATCACGCACGCACTTGCGATCCTTTTCAATTTTTCCGGTCATTTTCCCACAGGACTGAATGGCCTCTTGAACGATACGCAAGGCGTCCCAGGTGAGGGCGCCCACATCATCTGGCACATAACCATATTTTGCCTTGAATCTATCGATAAACGCCTTTGTCGCGCCCGTAGCCCCGGCGGCTGCGTAGTGGGTGCTGAAGAACAGCCCATAACAGTCTTTGCCACAGAGCTCCACGGTCTCGGCCGATCCCCAACTATCGCTGCCCACGATGGGTTTTTTCCATCCCAGCTCATGGGCCTGCTGCACAATCAATGCCACTTCATTATAGTATTGAGGGGTAAAAAGGACCTCAGCCCCCGAATTGATGATCTTGGTTAGCTGGGAACTGAAATCAGCGTCCTTTGTGGTGAAACTTTCAAAGGCCACGACAGAACCGGGACCCTGCAATTTTTCCCAGGCCTTTTTAAAGAACTCAGCAAGCCCCTTTGGGTAGTCGCTAGCCACGTCATAAAGCACCGCGGCTTTGGTGTAGCCAAACTCCTCTTTTATGAAATTGGCCAATACCGGCCCCTGAAAGGGATCCAGGAAGCAGCCACGGAAGACATAAGGGCGATCTTTGGTGGTATTTGGATTGGTGGACCAGGGGCTGATCATGGGTGTCTTATAGTTGTTGGCCACTTCCCCCGCTGGCACCGCCTGCTTGGAGGCCTGCGGCCCCACGATCACGAGCACTTCGTCTTCTGTGATCATTTTTGTGTTCACCTTCACGGCTGATTCTGCTTTGGATTCGTTGTCTTCGATCACCAGTTCCACAGGGTATGGTTTCCCTGACACTTTCAGGCCGCCAGCGGCTTTTATGTCTTCAAGCCACATCCGAGCAGCGAACTTTGTTCCCTCGCCCACCTTGGGGATATCCCCCGTAATAGGGGCGTTAATGCCAATCTTAATGGTCTTTGCCCTGCTCGAGGCAGAGGACGAAAAAACAAGACCCACAACGAGACATATGGCCATTGTGAACAGCGCTTTTTTCATCACAACCCCCCTTTCTTCTATCTCATGCACCTGACCCTCATCTGATAGAAAGCCTCCTTACAAATTGGAAAATATAGAATCGCTCTTTGAAGGCCAACCCCTTTTTAGGGGCAGAATGCTAGGTACGACTCAGGTGCAAATCAATCAGATTTCACCCGGAAAAGAAAGCAAAAAAATAGATGACGCGATTTTTTATCAGGACTTTGCGTGAACCCGCTTTTGTTTCCTTTTGGCAAGGAAATCTAAGATTCTGTGGGGACCTGAAAGTCATGATAGACTGACATGAAGGGGGAGAAATCCTTTTGGTTGACAGGGCTTTTCGGATTTTATATAGAATTGTGCTGGCCTAGATGGAACGTGATCCCGTTTTCTGGACACGAATCCTAGAGGCATTCTTTGGACAAAGGCTCATCGCAACCTTTCATGTGGTGCCGCCTGGATCTCCAATCGTGGGTGACCGGGACGGGAAAAGATAGCACAACCATCTCAGACCGGAGTATTTACTTAGATTGAAGAAAGATCCTTTGGTCCCACTGAAGGATCTTTTTTTTGGGAGGTTAAAATGGAAAGGAAAAAAGTGACTATCGCTGAACTGCAACAAAAGAAGGAGCAGGGGCAGAAGATTACCATGATGACAGCCTATGACTATCCCACGGCCCACCTGGTGGACCAGGCAGGAATCGACACCATTCTTGTGGGAGATTCCCTGGGCATGGTCATGCTCGGGTATGATTCGACTGTTCCGGTCACCATGGATGAGATGATTCACCACTGCAAGGCTGTCCGCAGGGGGGTGAAGAGCGGCTTCATTGTCGGTGACATGCCTTTCATGTCATACCAGATAAACGTGGAACAGGCTGTGGAGAACGCCGGTCGGTTTATGAAAGAGGCGGGATGTGACAGTGTAAAACTGGAAGGGGGAAGCGAGATGGCTCCTGTGGTTAAGGCCATTGTCACGGCGGGTGTGCCGGTCTGCGGCCACATAGGGTTAACTCCTCAGACGGCCACCATGCTAAGCGGCTTCAAAGTGCAGGCCAAAGACGCGGAAAGCGCTCGCCAACTCGTGAAATCGGCCAAGGATCTGCAAGAGGCTGGAGCCTTCATGATGGTGATGGAGTGCATTCCAGACCTTGTCGCTAAAAAAATTACCAATGAATTGAAGATCCCCACCATTGGCATAGGTGCGGGCAAGAACTGCGACGGCCAGGTCCTGGTTTACCATGATCTAGTGGGCCTTTTTGAGAGGTTCACGCCCAAATTTGTCAAACAGTACGTCAATCTGGCGCCCCAGGTCAAAGAGGCCCTCGTTCAATACAGAACCGAGGTGGAGGAGGGGACCTTCCCAGGCCCTGGACACACCTTTTCAATGAAAGAAGATGAGGCAGAAAAAATTTAGAGTTGAGAGTGCGGGAGTCCTCGCAAGGACCCCTTTCTTGTTGTCGTTCGCTGTTGTCGTTCGCTGTTGTCGTGAAGCTGGGGGGACGCCATGAAGTTTTTGATTGTGGGCCCAGGGGCGATGGGCTGCCTTTTCGCCGCGCGATTAAGTAAAGCGGGATTTGATGTCACTCTCCTTGACTATATCGAGGAAAGGGCAAAACAGATCAACGAACAAGGCCTCTTGGTGGAGGGGGTGACAGGTGAATATGCTGTGAAGGTGCCCACCGTGACTGGGGACGTCCCTTCCTCCCCTGACATGGTGCTCCTATGCGTAAAGTCATACAAGACACGACAGGCCGGTGAAACCATCAAAGCGTGGCTTCCTGCAAGGGCTGTGGTGGTGACCCTCCAAAATGGTGTGGGCAATGTGGAGATATTAGAGCGCATTTTCGGAAAAGAAAGGATATTGGGCGGGGTGACATCCGAGGGGGCCACGCTCCTTGGGCCGGGGAAAATAAGGCATGCAGGCCAAGGGGAAACGATTATCGGCCCTGCCGGAGATCCCATTGGTCCCGCCCAAAATCTCGTTTCAGCCTTTGAACAGGCCGGCTTCAAAGCCGAGTCTGTGGACAATGTGAGCGATCTCATTTGGGGCAAACTGATCGTCAATGTGGGCATCAATGCACTGACCGCCATCACCAGATTGAAAAACGGTCGCCTTCCTGAAGTGCCAGGCACTCGACTCGTGCTGAAAGAAGCCGTCAAAGAGGCGGTCGCTGTGGCGGGGGCAAAAAATATTCAGCTTCCTTATGGGGATCCTCTGGGCCGCGTCATGCAGGTTTGCGAGGCCACAGCCGACAATGTGGCTTCCATGCTTCAGGATGTGCTCAAAGAAAAAGAGACCGAGGTGGACGCCATAAATGGGGCTATAGTGCGGGAAGGAGAAGCCTTAGGTATTCCCACGCCGGTGAACCGAACTCTCACCTCCCTGGTGCACGCCATCCAGGAGACCTACCGTGAGAGAATTTAAGAATTCAAATTCCAAATGAGCAAAACCATGTGGCGGTGATGGCCTGAGGAGATCATATTGGAAAAGAAACCAAGTATCCACTGGGCCTGGATTATTCTGGCCACCTGTTTTGTCAACCTCTTTATCAATTACGCGATACGCCTAGGCTATAACCTAATCTTCCCTGAAATGATCCGGACTCTGGGTTTTAGCCGAACTGCCGGTGGAACCATATTTAACGCTTATCTCTTCACCTACGTGACGCTCACGCCGCTCAGCGGTTACCTGACCGATCGGGTTGGCGGTCGGCCCGTAATCACTATCTGCTGCTTTCTCCTTGGCCTTGGCGTTCTCCTGATGGGGACCACTAATACCCTATGGATGGCTTGCTTTTTCTATGCCATAGCTGGTCTCGGCGCCACAGGCATGTGGACGCCGGTCATCACCGTGGTTCAGCGCTGGTTTTCACCCCACCGAAGAGGTCTGGCTCTCGGCATACTCTCCACGGGATACGGACTGGGCTTTGCCACCATCGGGGCTGCCTTCCCTTGGATCGTTGCGCAATATAGCTGGCGATATGCATGGTATTTCTTGGGTACCGGGGCGTTGGTCATGGTTATTTTTAATGGCCTTCTCCTTAGGAGTGATCCAGAAAGCTCAGGATACTTACCATGGGGAGGGAAGCGTGAACCTCCCCCAGGCAATGACATGGGTGCAGAAGTCCAAAAAAAGCGTGGGGCCTTTTCCACCGCGTTCAGAGACCTCAGGTTTTGGCTGATAGGGCTCTCCTACTGCTGCATAGCCTACAGTCTCTACGGAATCACCACGTTTATGGTGGATTATGCCATACATCAAAGAGGACTGCCATTGGAAAGGGCAAGCCTTCTGGACACCGTCCATGGTCTTGCTCAGATAGTCGGCGTCCTCACCATCTTACCCCTCTCCGATTACCTGGGTCGAAAAAGGACCATCATCATGTCAAACGCCTTTATCGCGGCCTGTCTGACTGGGATCCTGCTTGGCGGGAGTTCCTGGCTTCTGCTTTTCGGCCTTGTTGGTGTTTTGGCCTTCTTCTTTGGTGCCATATTTCCCATCTACGGTGCCTGCGCAGGAGACTATTTCCCGCGAGAAGTGATGGGAACGGTCATAGGCGCCTGGACTCCCTTTTATGGCCTTGGCGCCATCATGGTCCACTGGATAACCGGAATTTTGCGCGATAAGACAGGCGTTTATGATCACGCCTTCTTCCTCTGTGTAGGGATGGCTTTCTTTGCGATTCTCCTCATATCCCCCCTCAAGAAAACCCAAACAGAAATAGCTCATGTAAAATCAAGGCATTAGGGCCAGAGTGAAGCCCGCCTCCTGCATCATTAATTTGTGAAATTTTTCTTTTGACACCCTGTGGCGGCTCTGGTAATTTAATTTTTCCCAAGAATGCATCGCGGAGGTTCACCATGTTTGAAATCCTGAAACGACAGGAAATGGCCGACGGGACAGTGGTCCTCAATGAAATTAGCGCACCCAAAATCGCAAGAAATGCGAAACCAGGCCAGTTTGTCATGCTAAAGGCCAATGAGACGGGGGAGCGCATCCCTCTTACCATGGCCGATACCAATGCCAAGAAAGGAACACTCACTGTTATTTACCAAGTTGTGGGCAAATCCACGGCCCTTTTCAAATCCCTTCAGGTGGGAGACCGTTTTCAGGATGTTATAGGCCCCCTGGGAAAGCCTACGCACCTGGAAAAAGTGGGAACGGTCCTCTGCGTGGGCGGTGGTACAGGCGTGGCCGTCATACATCCCATTACCCGTGGGCTGAAGGAGATTGGTAATCATGTGATTGCGATCATTGGGGCCAGAACCAAGGACCTGCTCATCCTGGAGGACAAAATGAAGGCCGCTTCACATGAACTCCACGTCTGCACCGACGATGGCTCCTACGGGCACCATGGATTTGTCACAGATGTGCTCAAAGAGGTGCTGGAAAAGGAAGATGTGAAGCTGGTGGTGGGCATCGGCCCGGTCCCCATGATGAAATTCGTCACCAAAATGACCGCAGAATACAATGTGAAGACCTTGGTGAGCCTTAACTCGATTATGGTGGATGGTACGGGGATGTGCGGGTGCTGCCGCGTGAGTGTGGGGGGAAAGACCCAGTTTGCATGTGTGGATGGCCCCGAATTTGACGGTCACCTGGTGGACTTTGACGAGCTGGGGCAACGGCTAGATGCCTATAAACAGGAAGAGCAACGCGCCTACGAAAAGTATTTGCACGAGTGCAAGCTCGCTCAATAGGGCCTTTACCAAACGGCCCGCATCATGCTGAGCATCTTGACCAGATACCGATTTGCGGAGGATTTCTCATGGGGGAAGAAAAGGCGAAAAAGAAGGAGAAAATACCCAGGCAGCCCATGCCTGAGCAGAAACCTGAGGTTCGAAAGAGAAATTTTGATGAAGTCCCGCTCGGATTACCCTCGGAACTGGCCGTAAAAGAGGCAGAACGGTGTCTGCAATGCAAGAAACCTTCCTGTATTGAGGGTTGCCCCGTGGCTATTGACATCCCCGCCTTTATCAAACTGATCAAGGAGCAGGAATTCACCAAGGCCATCAGGAAGATATGGGAAAGAAATGCCCTTCCCGCCGTTTGTGGCAGGGTCTGCCCTCAGGAGATCCAGTGCGAGGGGTCTTGCATCCTGGCCAAGAAGGGAGATCCCGTAGCCATCGGTAACTTGGAGCGCTTTGCCGCGGATCTTGAACGAGAATTTGGGAAAGGAGACCTGCCTCCCAAGGCTGCGCCTACCGGGAAAAGGGTGGCCGTGGTGGGTTCTGGCCCCTCTGGTTTGACGGTTGCAGGAGATCTTATCCTCAAGGGCCATGACGTGACGGTGTTCGAGGCGTTCCACAAGCCGGGCGGTGTCCTCGTATACGGCATTCCTGAGTTCAGGCTTCCCAAGGAGATCGTCTATTCTGAGGTAAACTATCTGGAACGCCTGGGCGTGAAATTGGAGTCCAATGTGGTGGTGGGCAGGACCATTTCCGTGGAGGAACTCTTCGAAGAGGGATATGATGCTATTTACATTGGCGTGGGCGCAGGTCTGCCCCGTTTTTTGAACATCCCAGGAGAAAACCTTATCGGTATTTACTCCGCCAATGAATATCTTACCAGAGCCAACCTCATGAAGGCCTATCTCTTTCCAGAGTACGATACTCCCATTGCACTTGGAAAGGACGTGGTCGTTTTTGGCGCTGGCAATGTGGCCATGGACTCTGCACGGACCGCCATGCGTCTCGGTGCGGATCGGGTCCGGATCGTCTATCGCCGTTCCAGGCAAGAGATGCCCGCCCGAGTGGATGAAATTCATCACGCCGAAGAAGAAGGGATAGAATTCTTCCTCCTTACTGCACCCACAAGATTCCTGGGAGATGGCGAGGGTCGTGTCACCGGGGTAGAGTGTCTCCAAATGGAATTGGGGGAGCCCGATGAATCAGGCCGGCGCCGACCGGTCCCTGTTGAAGGCTCTGAGTTCCAATTGGAATGCGATCTGGCTGTGATCGCTGTGGGCGCAGGGGCAAACCCCCTGCTGACCCAGACCACGGAAGGCCTAGAATTGAACAAATGGGGCTACATTATAGCCGATCCGGAAACGGGCAAAACCACGAAGAAGGGCGTCTGGGCAGGTGGAGATATTGTAACGGGGCAGGCCACGGTGATCCTGGCCATGGGCGCAGGACGGCTGGCCTCTGATTCTATACACCAGTACCTCACTTGGGGATGGTAAATTGCCAACTCGGAATGCAGAGTGAGGAATTCGGAGCAAGGAATTTAGAATGTGGAGTTTGGAATGCTGAACCTCGAATTCTCATGTTGAAGCGACATCCTGTTCTTGTTCAAAGCTCTCGTTGAAGCATTCCATTCCTGAAGGACGGCCTTATGGCCGTCCTTTATTTTTTAGAGAGGAATATCTCTTTCCGGTAATGCAGTAACTCATTAATGGATTCCCTTATGTCGTTCAGGGCCAGGTGGGTTTTTTGTTTCGGATAGGGAGGAAGTGTGGGGTACCACCTTCTGGCCAGCTCTTTGATGGAGCTCACATCAATGTTCCTATAATGGAGAAACGCTTCGAGGCGAGGCATATACTTGATTAAGAACCGGCGGTCCTGCCAAACAGAATTTCCGCAAAGAGGAGATTTCCCCTGCTGGCAATGCAAAAAGAGGAATTCCAGCGTCTCCTGTTCAGCACTTTGGCAGTCGTGGGGCGAGGCTTTTGCACGATCTAGCAGGCCAGACTGTGTGTGATGGGTCCGGCTCCATTCCTCCATGGTCTTGAAGACCTTCTCCGGGTAGTTTATGGCGATGTTTGGACCCTCCGCCACAATCACCAGCTCGTCGTCCGTCACCACACTGGCGATCTCGAGGATGAAATGCTTTTCAGCATCCAGTCCGGTCATTTCCAGATCTATCCAAATGAGTTTACTCGTCAAACCGCAACCTCAAGTCGCTCAATTTGGAATATTGGAATACTGGAATTTTGGAAGATTGGGTTAAGAGCACATAGAACTACTGCTAGATGATTCTTTCCGTTCTTGTCCCCATCATTCCATTATTCCATCATTCCACTATTCCATGTTAGTCCGAGAAATCAGAGCAACGGGTGAATTCCTTCATCACCCTTGATAGAAAGAACCCTGAGACAGGAATCGTGTGGCAATATAGGGGAAAGGGATTTTAGTGTCAAAAGAAAAGCTTATTCCCGGGAAACTGGACGCTGCCTAGAAAAGGTTTGATATCCGGTTTTTTTCCTACTATAGTGGTATTAATTTACGAGGAAAGCGCAAAAAAGAAAGGTGGTGAAAAAGGGTTATTTTGTGATGAATATACATCAACCTATGTCCAGAAGGGACAGCCTGAAAAGGCTGCTCCAAATATCTGGTACTGTCGCAGCTGCCACTTTCACGGGCTGGTCTTTGGATGGCCCCAGATCGGTTTGGGCCAAGAATGAAAAGAGGAAATTTATCATTGAAGGCCTGGGGCAGACCAAAGGATACGCTGTCAAGGAATTGACTCAAAAGGTTTTTGAGGCCGCAGGAGGCATCACCCGTTTTATTTCAAGAGGCGATGTGGTGGTGATCAAGCCCAATTTCTCCTGGGCCAGGGGGCCCAACCTGGCCGCATCCACCAATCCGGAGGTATTAGAAAGCGTGATCGAGCTCTGCTATAATGCGGGGGCCAAAAAGGTGAGAATCGCCGACAATACCATCCATGAGGCAAGGCGTTGTTTTGCCATCACGGGTGCAGGGATGGTGGCCAAAAAGACAAATGCTGACCTTATCTACCCCAGATCCTCCCTCATGAAGGAGATGAAAATCCGGGGTGACCGTCTTGATGTCTGGCCCGTCTTCGTTCCTATTTTGGAGGCTGACAAGGTGATCAACCTGCCGGTGGCAAAAAGTCATTCCTTGAGCATCCTGACCCTGGGCATGAAAAACTGGATAGGGGCCGTGGGAGGCAGAAGAAACGTCCTTCACCAGGACATTCACCAGACCATTGTGGATCTGGCCCAGTTCTTTAAGCCCACGGTGACCTTGATCGATGCGATCAGGATCATGACAAAGAACGGTCCGTCCGGGGGGAGTCTCTCCGATGTTTCGATGAAAGATACCTTAATCTTGAGCAACGACCCGGTTGCTGCAGATGCCCTGGCTGCCAGCCTCTTCAACCGTCGCCCGGAGCAGATAGGTTTTATCCGGCTGGCGCAAAAACGGGATCTTGGCACCTATGACCTTCAGCAACTGGATCATAAGAAGGTGGTCCTTTGAAGGCAAGACATCTGGTCTGGATGAGGAGAATCAGTCAAACCGTTTTTCTGCTCCTCTTCCTTGTACTGCTGATAGAAAGTCGTCTTCCTCAGGACATCACCCTGAAATATTCCGCTGTCCTCTCTTCAGAGGTGGACCTGAGAATTGGCTGGCCAGTGAAGTTCTTCTTTCAACTGGATCCCCTCGTCTGGCTCTCCTCCCTGGTCTCTGGATACCATCTCATCCAAGGATTCTGGTGGGCCCTCGGCCTGCTCGTTGTGACGCTTTTCCTGGGCAGAATCTTCTGCGGATTTATCTGCCCCTTGGGGACGATCCATCATGTGGTGAGCTGGCTCAAACCCTCTCTTAAAGGGGCGCGCATGGTGAGGGCAAACCAGAAGACCCCCAGCCAAAAAGTGAAGTACTTCCTCCTCATCACCTTGCTACTGGCTGCCATCTTTGGTCTCAATCTGGTGGGGCTCGTGGACCCCATCTCCCTGCTCTTCCGGTCCCTTGCTCTGGCCATCTTTCCCGGCCTGGGGGTGGGCTTGAAGGAGCTCTTTGATGCCATGGCCAGTAGCGACATCAAGATCTTCAACCAGTTGAGTTATACCGCTGAGGTTTTGGTCTCCCCGGTCTTTGGCTTTGGTTACCCGGCCTATAGAACGGCCTGGTTCATTGGTCTCATTTTTCTCGTCATTCTGTTCCTCAATCGGATCAGGCCCCGTTTTTGGTGTCGCACCCTGTGTCCTCTCGGGGCCTTGCTAGGTCTGTGTTCCAGAGTGAGCATTCTGAGACTTGAAAAGGATGATGAAAAGTGCACTGAGTGCAAACTCTGCACAAAGAGCTGCCAGGGCGCCGCCTCGCCCATACCGGGACAGGATTGGGAGAACGCTGAGTGCGTTGCCTGCTTCAATTGTTTCAATGCCTGCCCTGAAGATGCCCTCGCCTTCAAGTTGAGATGGGCACGCCAATTGAACCAAAGACCGGATATGGGCCGGCGCGCGGTGCTCGGAGGACTGGCGGCCGGGTTTTCCCTGCCCCTGTTGGGAAAACTGGACGGACAGGTTCATAAAGCCTCAGACCCCCGGTTGATCAGGCCGCCCGGCTCTTTACGCGAAGGGGATTTCCTAAGGCTCTGCCAACGATGCGGACTCTGCATGAAAGTCTGTCCCACAAATGTGATCAACCCCACCCTCGCAGAGGCTGGGATGGCCGGATTTTGGACACCCCATCTCATAATGACCCTGGGATACTGTGAATATACCTGTACCCTGTGTGGAAGCGTCTGCCCCACGGGTGCTATCAAGGAGATCTCTGTCAAAGAGAAGATTGATCGGCCCATCATGATTGGCTCCGCTTATTTGGACAGGGGGAGATGTCTCCCCTGGTCAGGGAATGCGCCCTGCATTGTCTGTCACGAACATTGCCCCACTTCTCCAAAGGCCATTTATCTGCACAACGCCATTGTCCCTGGGCCAGATGGCAAACCCTTATCCGTTCAGTTGCCCTATGTGGATCTGAACAAATGTGTAGGATGTGGTATATGTGAATTCAAATGCCCGGTCAAAGGTCGGCCCGCCATCAGGGTCATCGCCGCAGGGGAGTCCCGATCCCCAAAAAACCAGATCTTACTCGGGCCTTGATAGATTTGGGACAAATTTTTCTTGAAATTTATTGTTTTATGTAGATAATTTATGATCATTTACATATAATTTTATATATTTGGAAGTTTCAGGTCTGTTTCTCTTTGCCTTTCCTTTTCTTAGCCAAGAGAGGTGAGTGCGAGTTATAATCGCTTACAACCTGTTACGCTGTTCGTTGGAGTAAGGGACCCGTATGATCGCCCGATACACACGCCCTGAAATGGGGCAGATCTGGGAAGATAAGAATCGATATTCCAAGTGGCTCACGGTGGAAATCTTGGCCTGCGAGGCCATGGCCAAGGAGGGTCTTATCCCCAAGGAGGCCCTCCGCACAATCAAAAGAAGGGCCAGCTTCTCGGTGGACCGGATTCTGGAGATCGAGGAGGTGACCAAGCATGATGTTATCGCCTTTCTCACCAACGTGGCAGAGTATGTGGGCCCGGACTCACGCTATATCCACCTTGGACTCACCTCTTCAGACATCCTGGATACCAGCTTCGCCCTCCTGCTTAAGGAGGCCATGACCTTAATTATACGCGATGCAGAGGAATTCATGGGGGTTGTCAAAGAGAGGGCCCAGGAACACAAATATACGATCATGATCGGGCGCTCCCATGGCATTCACGCCGAACCCATAACTTTTGGACTCAAGCTGGCCGTCTGGTACGCGGAGATGAAGCGGAATCTCAAAAGGCTTAAAGAGGCCCTTGAGGTCATCAGTTGTGGAAAGCTTTCAGGCGCCGTGGGGACCTTTGCCAATGTTTCTCCAAAGATTGAGGCCTATGTCTGTGAAAAGCTTGGCCTTAAACCCGCAGAAATATCCACGCAGATCACGCAGCGTGACCGTCACGCTCAGTATTTCACGGCCCTCGCCATTCTTGCCGGGACCCTCGAGAAGATCGCCGTGGAGATTCGCCATCTGCAGAGAACGGAGGTCCTTGAGGCGGAAGAGTCCTTTGAAAAGGGACAGAAGGGCTCATCAGCCATGCCCCACAAGAAGAACCCCATCGGATCTGA
>Ga0209536_100001398_pt1 | contig 40260 bp, 41 predicted proteins | sample DeeMarSeWOR28_12_FD_187461 | JGI IMG/M metagenome (GOLD analysis project Ga0209536, IMG submission 187461) | Marine sediment microbial communities from White Oak River estuary, North Carolina - WOR-2-8_12 (SPAdes) (version 2) | ecosystem: Environmental > Aquatic > Marine > Intertidal zone >... | reverse complement strand
AGCCGCCGGCGGGGAAAAGTCGACCTTCAGTTCAAGTTTGAAGCTGCCTTCGACTGCGCGTGGCGCCGACAACGTGCAGTCAGCGGCTCCGTCGAGAGACAAAGTCATTATCTTCTTGCCGTCTTCGGAGAATCTTGCATCCACGACGGTGTTGCGTACCAGTCTGCCGTGGGCTGCGGAGGAGTACGAGTATACGCGTGCGCTGATGGGGTATGTCGCAGATAAGACCAATCGTTCGGCCGCCGGATTCGTCCGGAATGATGTCGTCGAGATTATGAAATCCAAAGAGGTTGATTCTGATTTGGTTGGTGAGTATTTTAAATGCCTCGATGACGCCGATTTTCGCAGGTTTGCTCCCGGGCAAAATTCGGAGGGGGAAGCGGGTTCTTTTTATAATCAAGCTGAAAAAATTCTGGTAAGACTTGAAAAATACTTTTAGCACCCCACTATTAATCCTCATACTTATCTCGTTTTTCTCATCCGTTTCATTTGCTCAAAGCGGCGTTGATTATTTTTTTGATCTTGGGAATCAATCCTACCGGAAGGGAAATTATACCGAAGCGATTGAGCATTATCAAAAAATATTGGATGCCGGATACGAAAGCGGTAGGCTATATTATAATTTGGGAAATTGCTATTATAAGTTGAATAGAATAGGGTATGCAATTTTATTTTATGAGAAATCCAGGAAGTTTCTTCCCAATGATCCCGAGGTGGATTTTAATCTTGAATTAGCCCGGCTGAAGGTGATTGACCGCCTTGAAATGCCGCCTCGCTTCTTCCTGTTTGAGTGGTGGGATACGCTCAAGCATTTTTACTCTATTTCCCAATTAACTTACATTGCCATCATCGCATATATCTTAACCGCCATTGTATTTATTCTCTTTTTATTTGTGAAAATTGACAGAATCCGCCAATTTTTGTTTTCGCTATCCTTGATTTTTTTAGTTTTGACCCTGCTCTCGGGTTATATTCTTTTCGCGAATATCCATGAAGAGAAAATCAATCAATATGCGATTCTTCTTTCCCCAAATGTCACCGTGTTAAGCGCTCCTGATGAAAACAGCACTGATGTGTTTATTTTGCATGAGGGCGTTAAGGTAAAACTTGCCGATCAAAGAGAGAATTGGTTGAAGATAATGTTGCCTGATGGCAAGTCGGGCTGGATAAAAAAAGATCACATCGGAATCATTTAGCGTTGGGATTGGCGCTAATAATGCGCAATAAAAAACCCTTCGGCGAGAAACCGTCGAAGGGTTTTTATCCTTTATTCAATATTGATTTTAAGGATATACCCTGACCACGACCATATCTGCCTCCGAATTTGAAGAGGCGTCGATTCCTTTCACAAAAATCGTATGGAGCAGACCATCTCCAAATCCTTCAATGTTCCAATCGTATTTAAATCGGTCATTTATGGGTTGAGTAACAACTTTCTGTAGACTACCGTCGATGTAGAACTCAACTCTTCCAACTGCGGCCCCACTGGAAGTCTTCACTTCAATGGGTATTATTTTTGTTTCTGTTTCAGAGAAGAAAATGCCATTTCTATTTGGGCTTACAATATCTACTTTTGGTGAGATATTACCAATTGACAGAGTTGGGGTTGCGGTTCCCGTGTTTGTTGGAGTAGAGGGAGTATTATTATTGGTTGAATCGACTGTAACGGAAATTGTAGGGGACGCTGAAGTATTATTCGAGGTATCATAGGCTCGTACGAAAATCGTGTGAAGTCCCGGGTTCACAAGGGTCGTATTCCATAAATAATCAAAAGGTCGGTCGTTAACGGTCGTTTCCAGAAATCCATCGATGTAAAACTCAACCCGATCTACTTCTACGTTGTCATTGGCCTCAGCAACAATATTCACATTACCGCTGATTACCTGATTGTTCACCGGATTAAGAATAGACACGGTGGGCGCAGTAATATCTGCGTTTTGTCCGCCAACAACAGTAACCGTGACAGTGGGAGCTGTTCCAACATTATCTGACTTATCAGTGGCAACAGCAGAAACAAAATGCTGTAAGTTGTCTGCAAGCGGGGCAGTGTCCCATGAATATACTGCAATACTATTAGCGCTTGCAAATACCCACTTGCCGTCGATGTAAATGGTTACTGCTTTTATTTCCTCATCATCAGTAGCTGAAACGACCACATCTATGGTGCCATTCACCGTAGCATCCGTAAGTGGGTGAACGATTTCAACAACCGGTGGATTGATATCCGCCAATTCAGGAATACAACCCGAAATCAGAATAAGGGTAATAATTGAAATTATCGTGATTATCAGACAATGATATTTGGTTTTCCTCATTGATACCGCCCCTGTCGATTAAAATTAAGTTTGCTAATTAAATGATTTAAAAATCTTCGGTTGTGACAATCATCATAGGATGAGTGAATCAAGTTTTTTGACCCCAAGGACTAAAATTTACCGCCTGCATGGGAGGCAAATCTTAAGGATATCGCTTCTATTTATCAAGTGGTAAAATTCTCTCAAATCATCATCTATAATTTCCCTTGAATTATCGGCTATTTTATTTTATTTTTTTAAACAATTTTTCAAAGGATTGTGGGTAATGCTATTAAAGAGCTTTCAATTTGGAATTGTTTCTGTTTTTATAATCACTTTAGTGTTAAGCTGCAGTTCCAGCAGAAAGACAACCCGCGACGATACTCCGGAGAAAACATCCCCGCAGTATGATGAATCGTTTGATCCTTTGCGGCTCAATGAGGACGAAATTGTTTTCACGGAGGAGCCGAAAACCACAGCACGCAATGACAGAACTGATCGCATTGATATTTCCCAAGAGCCGACAGAAAAAGAGGATAAACTCGTCGACGGATTCAGGATTCAATTATTTGCCACAAAAGATATTGAAAGCGCAACTATTGCCAAAAAAGAAGCGCAATTTGTATTTGCCGATGACAGCCTGAACATTTACGTTGAGTTTGATTCCCCTTACTACAAATTAAGAGTTGGGGATTTCATTGACAGGGATAAGGCGGAGCAATTTCGAGAGATTGCCCGGGGAAAAGGATATTCATCCTCCTGGATAGTGAAAACAAAAGTGTGGTCAAATCCATCCCCTCGCGGTGAGTCGAGTCGTCGACCGGAAAATAAAGAATTTCAAATTCAAAATTAAGTTTTTACCGAACATCCAAGTTTGAATCTCATGGGGGTTAAATGTCTGGACATTCAAAATGGGCTAACATAAAATTTCGGAAGGAGCGGCAGGATGCAAAAAAGGGTAAGATATTCACCAAGATAATCAAGGAAATAACTATAGCAGCCCGAGTAGGCGGCGGAGATCCCGAAACGAACCCCCGTTTAAGGGCGGCAATGCAGAATGCCAAGACCGCCAATATGCCAATGAAAAATATTGAAAATGCCATGATGAAGGGAACCGGTGAGCTTCCCGGGGTGGTGTATGAGGAAATTGTTTATGAAGGATATGGCCCCGGTGGCGTGGCAGTGTACATTGAATGCACTACGGATAATAAAAACAGAACAGTTTCGGAAATCCGTCATTTGCTCAGTAAATATGGAGGCAATCTTGGAGAGTCGGGCTGTGTTTCCTGGATGTTTGAAAAAAGGGGCTTGATTACCGTTCTCAAACAAAATTACGACGAAGAAGAACTGATGCTGGCTGCAATTGATGCAGGAGCGGAAGATTTTAAAGTGGAAGTTGATTCTTATGAAATATACACCTCCGATGAGGAATTAGATTCGGTCAATGCGAAATTAGAGACCAAGGGAATTGCCATTGAGAGGTCTGACATTACTTTTGTCCCGCAGACGACAGTGCGGTTGGAAGGAAAACAAGCAGAACAGATGTTGAAGTTGATGGATGCCTTAGATGAAAATGACGACGTTGAAGATGTCTATGCGAATTTTGATATCGACGAATCCATAATGGAGAACATCTAATATAGGGAGTATTCTTGGTAATTCTCGGAATAGATCCCGGGTTGAATGCATGTGGATATGGTGTGATCGAATTAAAAAGGGATTCAATACGCTGCATTGATTTTGGATGCGTGCAAACAAAAAAATTGCCGAACCTTTCGGAAAAGCTTAAAAGGATTTTTGATGATCTTACGAATGTTATTCAAACCCACAATCCTCATTTTTGTGCAATTGAGGATATTTTTTACCACGAGAATATAAACACAGCGATTATGATGGGGCATGCCCGTGGTGTGGCTATTTTAGCTGCGCGCCAGGCAGGGATCGAGGTCTTCGAATATACACCGCGTGAAATAAAAATGTCCATAACGGGTAATGGAGGCGCATCCAAGCAACAAATACAATCGATGATACAAAATTTATTAAATTTGCAAAAGCCGCCCACTCCGTATGACGCGTCAGATGCTCTTGCCGTGGCATTGTGCCACCACCATAGAAATAAATTCCGCCTGATTGAAACGGCCATAAAATGAAAAGATGATTGAACAAATTACCGGAAAAATTATTCAAAAATCTCCCACTTTCTGCGTTATTGACTGCAGCGGTGTAGGAATTGGATTGAACATTTCGTTAAATACTTTTCAAAAAATAAAAAACAGCCAGCTAAATTCAAAGGTGTCACTATTTACCCATCTTCACGTCAGGGAAGATTTGCTTCAATTATATGGATTTTCTGAAACTGAGGAGAAGGAATTTTTTCGAATGCTGATTTCCGTTGCAGGAATCGGCCCGCGATTGGCGCTCACGCTATTATCCGGTCCGACAACAAAAGATATTAAGGATGCCATTTCTCGAGAAGATGTTGCTATATTAACGAGAGTTCCGGGAATCGGGCGGAAAACGGCACAACGACTTATTTTGGAATTGAAAGAGAAAATGGCAACCGAGCGGGAGATAAGAGGATTGCCGCCGGTTGCCGTCGCTTCTGATCAACTCCATGAAAAACTAAATGAAGCAGTTCAGGCGCTAGTTCAATTGGGATATAAGCAAGAAAATGCCCATCATGCTTTAAGCAAGTTGGCGGAGAAAATATCCGACGAAATCTCGGTGGAAGAAATTATCAAGATGGCATTGAAGTCTACAACCTTATAGCCTGCCCGCAGCAAAGCCAGTGGCGTTGTGATTGAAAGGCAGAAGGAAAATCTGATTTGGAAGACAAACTCTACGATCCGGATCGTCCCGATGGGTCGGAACCTCGACAGCGTGACGTCGTTGATCCGTTCTTAGTAAACGGAGAAAGTGAATTTGAAGCCAGCCTTCGACCGGCAACCTTTGATCATTTTGTCGGTCAAAAAAAGGTTGTAGAGAACCTGAGGATTACCATCGAAGCAGCAAAACAGCGTATTGAAGCAATGGATCACGTGCTGCTATATGGTCCTCCCGGATTGGGAAAAACCACGCTCGCTTATATTATTGCCCGCGAATTGGGGGTTGACATTAAAACCACATCGGGACCGGTGCTTGATAAGGCGGCTGATTTGGCGGGACTACTCACCAACTTGAATGAGCGCGATGTATTATTCATTGATGAAATCCATCGACTAAATAATATTGTGGAGGAGTATCTTTATTCGGCGATGGAAGATTTCCATCTGGATATTATGATAGACCGGGGCGCGAACGCACGAAGCATTAAAATCAACTTGCCGAAGTTTACTTTGATCGGAGCAACAACCCGGGCGGGTTTATTGACTTCGCCGTTGCGTGCCCGATTTGGTGTTGTGCTAAGATTGGATTATTACGACTCGTCCGATATTCACCAGATTATTTTGCGATCTGCCAACTTGCTGAATGTGGAGATTGATGATGAAGGCGCATCAGAACTCGCCACTCGCTCGCGAGGCACGCCTCGAATAGCAAATCGGTTGTTGAGAAGAACGCGCGACTATGCCCAGGTTAAGGGAGACGGTGTCATTAATCAAACCATAGCCGATAGCTCGCTGAAGATGCTCGAAGTTGATGAAAAGGGATTGGATGACATGGATAAAAGAATTTTGAAGACGATCATCGAAAATTACAATGGCGGCCCGGTCGGAATCAACACGATTGCAGTCGCAGTGGGTGAGGAGGGAGAAACTATCGAAGAAATTTATGAGCCGTTTCTTATTAAGGAGGGTTTTCTTAAAAGGACTCCCCGAGGCAGGATGGCGACACATTTGGCCTATGAACACTTTAACTATAAACGGAGGAATTTTGACAACCAACAAAAACTTTTTTGATTTGGACGGAAATATCAAAATGAAGTTATCCGATTTTGCGTATAACCTGCCCGAGAGTCGGATAGCGCAATATCCGTTAAAGGATAGATCAGAAAGCCAATTGATGGTGGTGGACCGGCAAACGGAAAAAATTGAACAATGCAAATTTAAGGATTTGATCAAGCACTTAAAGCCGGGAGATTGTCTGGTACTGAATGATACCAAAGTTTTTCCCGCAAGGTTAATAGGGAGAAAAGACAAAACGGGCGCCAAGGTGGAAGTATTTTTACTGCGAAATCTGGAAAACGGCATTTGGGAAGTCTTGGTCAAACCTGCTCGCCGAGTCAGGTTAGGCAATAAGCTAATCTTCAAGAATGATATATTTTGTGATGTTATTGACAATACTTTGTCCGGAGGCAGAATTGTCGAATTCCATTGCAACGGCGAATTATTTAATGTGTTAGAGGAAATTGGCCAGACTCCTTTGCCGCCTTATATTAAGAGACAGCCGGAGCAAATTGATAAGGAATATTATCAAACCGTTTATGCAAAGTGTCCCGGCGCCGTCGCTGCACCGACCGCAGGTCTCCATTTTACATGGGAATTATTGGACGAAATAAAAAATATGGGAATGAATGTTGTCAATATTACCCTTCATGTTGGTCTTGGTTCCTTCAAGACAGTCCAGGTTGAAGATATTTCCCGGCATCAAATGGATAGTGAGTATTATGAGTTGAGTGAGAAGGCGGCTCATATTCTCAATAAGACAAAGGAGAATGGCAACTCAATCATAGCTGTCGGAACCAGTACGGTGCGCGTTCTCGAAACTGTGGTAAATCCGAACGGTTATTTGCGCTGGTCCCGCGGATGGACGGATAAATTCATTCACCCTCCGCATAAATTCCGTGCCGTTGACCACCTTATCACAAATTTTCACCTTCCGAAATCTACCCTATTAATGCTCGTAAGTGCGTTTGCAAATCACGATCTAATTATGAAGGCATATAAACAAGCAATGAAGTCAGAGTTTCGTTTTTTCAGCTATGGGGATGCAATGTATATCGTGTAGCTACCGCGACTTTTGGAATGTTGTGTCATAAAATGGAGAAAAATGGCAAAAATGACATTGTTCCACAAAATAATCGCCTCGTTCTTGAAAACCTGCCCTAATTAAAGATTTTCTATTTTTCGCTTGATTTTCTCGTAAAATATAGTAAAATATAGTGGTAAAAAATGTTGAATAATCCATGATTTTCCACTAAATTCTGTTAGATTCAATATAGGTATATATAAATGTCATGAGCGGAATGTGGGGCACATATACCAGCGCCTTAGACAACAAGGGGCGGATTAATATCCCGGTCAAAGTGCGCAAAAATTTGGTTCCCGAGGATGACAATACCTTTATGCTGATTCGGGGGAAAGGAAAGTTTATCGTGATGCGTCCTTTCACCCTATGGGAAAAATACATGGGGTCGGCAGAAGAAAAACTAGGCAATGGCAAAAACTATGAAATATTTTCCCGTCATTTATTAAAGGATGGCTCACAGCAAATACTTGATAAACAAGGAAGAATTAACCTAACTAAAAAACTAATTGATTACGCTGAACTTGACGGAGAGGTACAGATTCATACTTATAAAAACCGGTTGGAGATTTGGAAAGAGGAAAACTATGAAGAGTATCTCAATTCTACCCGTTCCGAGGCGGAGGAAATCTCCGATGCACACGATTTGTAAATAATCTTGCCATGGATATTGTCTACCATCAGCCGGTTTTAGCCGAAGTGGCAGTCGGGTACCTTGTGACTGATTTGAATGGAATTTACGTGGATTGTACATTGGGGGGAGGAGGACACGGTCATTTGATACTGCAAAAATTGTCATTGAAAGGATTTTTAATTGGGCTTGATGCGGATGGTGATGCCATAGAAAATTCAAATAAGAGACTGAAAGGATTTATCAATAAATCTTTGAGACAAACTTTTTACGATCAATTAGATATTGCGCTTCACCAGTTGGAGAAATATCCGGTTGATGGATTTTTTTATGATTTAGGGCTTTCCTCCTTTCATGTGGACCAGGTGAAAAGGGGGTTCAGCTATCAAGTGGAGGCGCCTTTGGATATGCGCTTTGATCAGGGGCAGAAATTAACCGCAGCGGAAGTGTTGAATGATTACGGATTGGAATCGTTGGAGCGGATTATCCGCGAGTATGGCGAGGAAAACTATTGGCGCCCAATAGCTGCAAAGATTGTCAAAAATCGTGCTGTGGCAAAATTGAAAACGACCAGAGATCTGGTAGAAATTGTCAGGTCAATTGTGGGAGAAAGAAAATTGCAAAAGTCACTGGCAAGAGTTTTTCAGGCGATCCGAATTGAAGTGAACAAGGAATTGGAGCGCTTGAAAAACTCTCTGGAATTGGCCTTTCAATATTCCAAAGAGGGCGCTCGAATTGTCACGATCAGTTATCACTCGCTTGAAGATCGTATTGTAAAGGAATTTTTTCGCTACAAAGCTCTGGATTGCATTTGCCCGGATAATCTGCCCGATTGCGTTTGTGATAAGGTTGCAGAAATGAGGCTTCTGACGCGGAAGGTGATTACGCCCAGCATGGAGGAAATCCGCTCAAATCCGCGCGCCCGGTCGGCGCGTTTGCGAGCGGCGGAAAAAATAGTTCCGTTCGTCCAAAATTAAACGGATGACCATGAAGAAAGAAGAAACTCTGTATCAAATCAAAAAAGGGGCGCGGAGTGCTGCTCGCGGAATCTCGGCCAGCTTTATGATCTTTGTAATACTGATGATCATAAGCATTTCGTTCATTCTGTATCAATTAAAGGAGTTCCAAATAAATAAGGACATCAAGGAGATTCGCAAATTGAAAAATGAAATCGAAGAACTGGAAAGCTTAAACCATCACCACAAAAGCAAAATCAAGAATGAATTGGCGAACTATAGCAGAATTTCCCGGCTTGCTTACGAAATGGATTTAAAAGAGGCTTTGACCGTACCTGCAATATTAACGGTAGAGAAAGGCAAACTAAGAGAGTATGCGAAAAAAGATAAAGAATTATTACGACGCTAAGAGCGTCTTAGAAGGAGATCCAGTGGAAGGAAAGCTCCGAATCCGGATGCTGATTGTGACGCTTTTATGGATGTTGGGATTTGGGCTGATTATGGCAAAACTGGTTGCAGTTCAGGTCCTGGAGCACGACAAATATGCCGAGATTGGTAAGCGCATTATTAAGGATCGTCAGGTGATCCCGGCACAGCGCGGCACCATTTACGATCGAAACGGGGAGATACTTGCAGTTGATCTGGTGCATTATTCCTTAGCCGTGTTTCCAAAGAAGGTCATTAACAAAACCTCTACGGCCGAAAAGATTTCTGAAATAACCAGCATCCCTTATCTCGAAATACTATCTAAGATAAGAAGTAATGATTCCTTTGCGTACCTGGCTCATCGCCTAAGGCCACATCAGGCAGACGAACTTAAAGGTTTAGGCATCACGGGCATGGTGGTGGAAAAAAAGTATAGCCGCTATTATCCTTATCGAGAGAATGGGTCGCAAGTCCTCGGATTTTGCGATTTTGATAACGTTGCTAAATACGGTATTGAACTGCAGTATGATTATTATCTTCGGGGAGTCCCGGGACATGCGGTTTATCTGCGTGACGCAAAGGGGTACCGATTCCCCGATCTGAATTACCCGGTATTCAACCCGATTGACGGAAAGGATGTTGTTACAACAATTGATATTGTGCTGCAGAGCATTCTGGAAGAAGAATTAACAAAGGCCGTCAGCGAACGCAAAGCAATAAGCGGATCTGCCCTACTACTGAATGCAAAAACGGGTGAGCTGCTGGGGTTAGCAAATTCACCTGGTTTCGATCCAAACATCTACAATAAATACCAGGTCAAAAATTTTAGAAATAAAGCGGTTTCGGATCAATTTGAACCCGGATCTACATTTAAAATAATTGCGCTCGCAATGGCCCTTGAGCAACTGAAAATCGATTTAAGTTCAAATAAAATTTATTGCGAGGACGGTCAATATACGATCTTTAAGAAAACGATTCGTGATCATAAGAGGTTTGGGAATCTCACGGTAAGACAGGTTTTTGAAAACTCCAGCAATATTGGAACCATAAAACTCGCCCAAAGGTTTGAGGCACCGGTTTTTTATCGCTATGCAAGGAATTTCGGATTTGGGACATTAACCGGTATCGACCTGCCGGCAGAGAGTGCGGGTATTCTGCACAAACCTAATGAGTTTTCATCTTCTTCCGCTTGTTACATGAGCATCGGATACGAGGTTGCTACAACCCCACTTCAAGTAGCCTGTGCTTACGCAGCAATTGCAAACGAAGGGAAATTGGTTCAGCCATATGTCGTCAGCAATGTTGTAGACAATGAAGGGCATAGTATTCTCATCAATGAACCCCAGGTTATCCGCCATGTTATCTCTGAAGAGACTGCCAGAGAAATGACCGCAACGCTGCTGGGTGTTGTTGAGAACGGCACCGGTCAAAGCGCAAAGGTCCCCGGAATTTCGATTGCAGGCAAGACGGGAACGGCTCAAAAACTTGACCCCATCAAAAATATCTACATATCAAAATACATCGGTTCATTTGTGGGATTCTTTCCGGTGGAGTCACCCCGTTACGTCCTGATGGTAATGATTGATGAACCCAAAGGCGAGTATTATGGTAGCCAGGTAGCGGCTCCTGTTTTTCGCAACATCGTTCAAAGAATTGTCGGGTTGCCCCAAAGCAGCGATATCGCGTCCATTCAAGAACAATCTCATGTTGATCAAAAGGCCGTTACTGAAGTGACACCACTATCCTCTTCCGAAGATCGCAAAGATTTGTTTGATAACAGCGGCGATTACAAAATTATAAAAACTAGTCAAAAGAATTCCCCCGCTCCCATCAAGGCTTCTGGATCGATTGAAAAACTGAATCATGAGAATGAAGTGCCCGATTTTACTGGGCTCACTTTACGGGAAGTCCTGGAAAAAGAGCATCAATTGGGGCTGAAGATCGATATGGAAGGCAGCGGAGTTGTCGTTGAGCAATATCCTCGTCCCGGCGCAAGGCTGAATTCTGAAAAAATTGTAAAGCTAATTTTCAAGGTTTTATGAAATACATCAAAGAAATTATTGAAGGACTTCCAATTGTTGAAATAAGAGGAGACATAGCCAGAACGATTGAGGACATAAAATATGATTCCCGTCAGGTAAAAGCCACTGATGCGTTCGTGGCAGTCCGCGGGATGAAATCTGATGGGCATCGCTTTGTGAAGGATGTTTATGAAAAAGGGTGCCGGGCTTTTGTTGTGGAGGATATTCCCGATTCGTTTCAGGAAGCAGTCTTCATCAAAGTTAGTGATACCCGGCGTGTGCTTCCGCAACTCGCGCTCAATTTATTTGATCGCGTAGTCACAAAATTAAAAATAATAGGAATAACCGGGACTAATGGAAAAACCACTTGTGCCTATTTGCTTCATTCGATTTTAGAACAAGCCCATTGGAAACCCGGTTTAATTAGTACTATTGAATATATCATAAGGGACAAGCACATTTCAGCGCACAGAACAACACCGGAATCCCTGGACTTGCACAGACTATTTCATGAGATGTATTCAAACCGTCTTAAAAGCGCGGTTATGGAAGTCTCTTCTCATGCTCTGACTTTGCATCGGACTGATGGCGTACCATTTAGTGCTGCAGTGTTCACCAACATGGGACATGACCATCTTGACTTTCATGGTAACATGGAAGATTACTTTTTGGCGAAGAAAGAGTTGTTTGACGGATTAGCGGAAAGCAGCAGGGCAATCTTAAATATTGATGACCCCTATGCAGAAAGAATGAAAAGCACTACCGCGGCAGAGATCTTCACCTACTCATATTCCGACACCGATGCGACGGTATCAGTGCAAAGTTATCAGTCTGTAACCAATGGAGTAACGGTTTCTTTTAGAATTCCGGGAGGAACTCTCATAGTTAAGTCAGACTTAATTGGAACACATAATGTCTATAATTTGCTGGCAGTTGTTGCCGCAGCCGTATCATTAGGACTTCAGGATGAGTTTATCATTAAAGGAATTGAATCCTTGCAAAGAGTGCCTGGTCGGAGCGAGCGTTATGAATTGCCGAACGGCGCCGTTGCATTTATTGATTACGCCCACACGCCGGATGCCCTTAAGAGGATTCTGCAGGCACTGATGGAATCCAGGCCCCAAAAAATAATTGTGGTTTTTGGTTGCGGCGGTGACCGTGATTTAGAGAAACGTCCACTGATGGGGAAAATTGCTGAAGACTATGCGGATGTGGTTATCCTGACTAACGATAATCCCCGGTCGGAAAAACCGGAGCGTATCATTGAGCAAATCCAAAAGGGAATCTTTGACCAGAGTAAAGTGGAAGTTTATCCTGACAGGAAGGAAGCAATTTTTAAGGCGCTCGCAATTGCAGATTCAAAGGATGTGGTTTTGATCGCCGGGAAGGGACATGAGAATTATCAGGAGTTCGCAGACCGGCGGATTCATTTTGATGACAGCGAAGTAGTAAAGAGTTTCATTCAGGAAAAAAAATGATTGGATAGTGATGCCCGGCTTAAGACTAAATACACACAATTTTCTTGAAGGCTACGATGGATTCTGTTCGAGTTCTGGCGCAGTTGAAGAGATCGATTATCAGAATTTGTCCATCGATAGCCGAACGCTGCAATGGGGTGAGTTTTTCATCGCCCTGAAAGGCGACAATTTTGATGGGCACGAATTTATAGCCGATGCGCTTAAGAAGCATGCTGTCGGAGTCGCGGCACAGTCGGAGTGGCACGCTCATAATGAAGCGAAATTTCCACGGGATGCTACGTTCATAATTGTCAAAGACACTCTGGATTTTTTGCAGAAACTGTCCACCTGGCACCGCAGTCACTTTAATATTCCCATAATCGCCATCACCGGCTCCAATGGAAAGACGACCTTGCGGAAAATGATTTCGGAGATTCTCGCAGCCAAATTCAATGTGTTAAGCAATGAGAAGAATAAGAATAATCACATCGGGGTTCCGCTGACTCTCTTAAAAATGCAGCCAGATCATGAGGCAGCGGTTGTGGAAATCGGCACCAACCATCCTGGGGAAATAGGGTTCCTCACCGAACTCGTGAATCCTCGAATCGGGGTCGTCACTAACATCGGGAAAGGACACATCGGCTATTTCGGTAGCCTGGAGGCAATCTACGAGGAAAAAACAGCGCTTTTTGACAGGATGAGAAGTGGATCGCTCATCTTCAAAAATGCGGATGATGCTTTCCTGAAGAAATATCATCGTAATTCAATTAAGATGGTTCAAGTTGGCACTTCGGAAAAATGTGATTACAAGGGAAAGATGATATCAACGGATCGCTATGGTTGTGTCAAATTCTCCATAAATGATCTCGTCGAGATTCAGCTTCTGATTCCGGGGGCGCATCATTTTCACAATGCGCTGATGGCAGCGGCGATTGCACTTCATTTTGATATACCCGTTGGAGCTATCAAGAAAACCTTGGAAAAATTCCGACCTGAAAACCAGCGTATGCAGATTTACGAAGAAAATGGGATACTGGTCATCAATGATACTTACAATGCCAATCCTGATTCAACCCGGGCGGCAATCGACTATTTGACCAATTTACAAATCACCAAAGGAAGAAAAATCATTGTCCTCGGTGATATGCTGGAGATGGGAAATTTTGGGGAGGAGGAGCATATTGCAATCGGCAAATTTATTAACGGTAGATCCATTGATTTTGTTTTTCTCTTTGGTCCGTTATCCCGCATGGTAAAAACAGGAATTCTTGATACCAATTCTTTCAAGGGAGAAGCTCATTGGTATGAGACTCACGAAGAAATTGCCAGTCACGTAAAAAAAATATTGGCTCCCAATGATGCGTTGCTCGTAAAAGGGTCGCGGGGCATGAAAATGGAAAATGTGTTAAACAATATATTCGGTAAAAATTAACATGTTCGCTGATCTGTTATACCAACTAAAAGATGTGTTTTTCGGATTTAATGTTTTCCGGTATATCACGGTGCGTGCAGCGCTGGCAGCGATTACGGCGTTAGTCTTATGTCTTTTTATTGGGCCGAAGATCATCAAATTGCTTTACAAATTTCATATCGGGGAAGAGATTCGCAGCGACGGTCCGCAAAGCCATTTGAGCAAAGCCGGCACCCCGACCATGGGAGGCCTGATTCTTCTGGGTTCGGTGATTATATCAATCCTCATGTGGGCAAGGCTTTCAAATTTTTATATTCTGGTTATTTTCCTATCAACTATCTGGACGGGCATGGTTGGCTTCATCGATGATTATTTAAAAGTTGTTAAAAAATTTGAGAAGGGACTAATCGCCCGCTACAAATTGATCGGACAAATCATATTGGGGATCATTATCGGAAGCCTGATTTACTTCAACCCGCAGTTTGTTGAGCAAGGTCTGAATAACAATAGCAGCGTCCCGTTTTTCAAAAATTTGGAGTTTCAGTTCGGAATTTTTTACGTCCCTTTTGTCATGCTGGTAATCACCTACATGTCAAATGCGGTGAACCTAACCGACGGTCTGGATGGATTGGCCACGGGACTCATTGCGATTGCCATGCTGGCGTTTGCGGCAATGAGTTATGTAACCGGGAATATTAATTTCAGTGATTATCTAAACATTGTGTATCTGCCAGGCAGCGGAGAGCTGACCGTTTATTGCCTGGCAATTGTGGGCGCCGCGATGGGTTTTTTGTGGTTCAACAGCCATCCTGCAGAAGTTTTCTTAGGCGACACCGGTGCATTGGCGCTGGGCAGTACCCTGGCAACAGTTGCTGTGTTGGTCAAAAAGGAGATATTGTTGATTTTGATCGGCGGTGTATTCATTGCTGAGGCTCTGAGTGTTATCATTCAAACAATGTATTTCAAATACACCAGGAAACGGACCGGAACGGGTCGGCGGGTATTTCGCATGGCGCCTCTGCACCACCATTTTGAGTTGAAGGGATGGCACGAATCAAAAGTGGTGGTCCGGTTCTGGATAATTGGAATATTGCTGGCATTGTTAAGTTTAACCACATTCAAAGTTCGCTAATATGGTGGAAAACAAGTTCAAAATATCAGCCAACAATGAAGAGAATATCGCGCGCATGCGTGGAGCCAATATAGCGGTTTTAGGCGCGGCACGCAGCGGGCTTGCTGTGGCAAAATTGCTACATGCTCGCGGTGCCCAAGTTTTGGTAAGCGATATTAAACCTATCGATTCCACCATTGAGAAGGCAATGAAATCCATTCCTGAAATAGAATATGAATTTGGAGAGCATAGTAACAAAATTTTGGAATGGGATATGATTTGCATCAGCCCCGGAATTCCACTGACCATACCCATTTTACGAGAGGCGCAGAAGTTGAGTATTCCGATTGTCGGGGAACTGGAAGTCGCTTCATGGTTTAACAAGGCGCCTGTATGCGCAATCACTGGCAGCAACGGCAAGACGACCACAACTTCATTAGCCGGCAATATTTTCAAGCGGCATTTTCAACGGGTCATTGTCGGGGGAAATATCGGAAATCCGTTGGCAGATGAGATTCAGAACTTGCCCGACCCCGAGGTCTGCATACTGGAGGTTAGCAGTTTTCAACTGGAAACCATTGTGAATTTTCATCCTGAAATTGCAATTATCATGAACCTCTCGCTCAACCATTTGGATCGTTACCGGGATTTTGGTGCCTACGTAGCCGCCAAGATGAACATTTTGAAAAATCTCGATAAGAATGATATTTTAATATACAATGCTGACGACCTACTGTTGGTTGAGGAGGTGCTCAGGTTTCCGGGTATTAAGATTCCATTCAGCTTGAGACAAAAATTAGGTTACGGCGGACACTGGGATGAAAATCAAATACGGATTTATCTGGAGAAAGATTATACCATAGCTCCGTCAAGGTTCACGCTAAAGGGTCCGCATAACCGCTATAACATGATTGCTGCATCGTTGCTGGCAGTATTGAAAGGCATTCCAAAGAGAGTAATCAAATCCGAACTGGAAAATTTTCCGGGAATCCCTCATCGTCTGGAGGAAGTGAGTACGATTGAAGGCGTTACCTTTGTGAACGATTCCAAGGCGACCACTGTTTCCTCCTTGAACTACGCCCTCCAAAGTTTTGAGCGACCCATCATTCTCATTGCGGGCGGGATTGATAAGGGCGGCGATTTTTCCGAGCTAAACATTTTATTAAAGAAGAGGGTTCGTGCCGTAGTATTGATCGGTAAAGCAACCCAGCGGATTCGGGAATCATGGAATTCCATTGTTCCGATCTACGATGCGGAGACATTAGAGGATGCGGTTTACACTTCCCAATATTTCGCTGAGAAAGGGGATGTGGTGCTTCTGTCGCCGGCATGCTCCAGTTTTGATATGTTTAATGACTATGAAGACAGGGGTAATCAGTTTAAGAAAATAGTCCTGGGTTTAGCAAGACAGGAAAGATCAAAAATAAGAGTCAACTAGTTATGAGAAAAACTTCTCTGCGCGATCGTAGGTCAATGGACATATGGCTGTTTGCGGCATTCTTCCTGCTAATTTTACTGGGCATTATCATGATTTATAGCGCCAGCGCTTATTACGCCGAGGGATATTTTGGAGACAACTTTTTCTTCATAAAAAAGCATTTGTTGTGGTTGTTTATAGGACTAATTGCCATGGCGCTGGCATATAATTTTCCTTACCGGCGTATGAGTGGCAAAACCGGGCTCCTCTTAATATTAGCTTTGGGGATTATGGTGTATCTGGCTTTTATCAAAAAAGGGAGATGGTTCATAATGGGACCAATTCATTTTCAGGGGGTGGATGTGGCAAAATTTGCTCTCATTTTTTTCCTAGCCGATTCGCTCAGCCGCAAAGAGGGGGATTTGCAAGATTACAACAAGGGCTTTTTCCCCCATTTTTTCTATCTGTTCATCTTCGGATTGCTGGCGGTTTTGCAACCTGATTTCAGCAGCACGATTATGCTGATGCTAATTGGTTTTACCATGCTGTTTGTTTCCCCGGTTAAAATTAAACATTTATTTGCAACCGTTTTGGGATTGATACCTTTCTTGGCATTGGCAATATGGTTAAATCCATATATGCAAGACCGGCTTACTGCACACAATGACATGGAGCAGAATATTATGGATAAAGCCTACCAGGTGAATCAATCCTTAATCAGCCTGGGAAGTGGCGGAATCGTGGGGGTCGGCTATGCCGAAAGTAAACAAAAAATGTTCTTCTTACCGGAAGCGCATACCGATTTTATTTTTTCTATTATTGGAGAAGAATGGGGATTGATTGGTACCACGTTTGTCGTGCTGCTGTTTCTTATCATTTTGTTTCGGTGCTTCAAAATCGCCAGCAATTCATTTGACCGATTTAGTTTTTACCTAACAGTAGGGGTTACCGCCCATTTTGTTTTTTATGCCATGACTCACATGATGGTTACCTTGCACCTGGTCCCCCCAACGGGACTCCCACTGCCTTTTATCAGCTATGGGGGGACCTTCATGCTTTTTTCCTGCATCTATGCCGGATTGCTGCTAAATCTTTCCAACCAGGCTTTTTCTGAGAGTTCAATTCGGCAGCAGCGCTTTACACGGCGTGCCACAGAAAATTTGCAGCTAAGAAAATTAAAATATCTACGTTAGATGAGGGATAGAATCTTGATAGCAGGTGGCGGAACAGGAGGCCATGTTTATCCGGTGATTGCGACAATTGAGGCGCTTGCAGAAAAAGGTCAATTTGATTTTCTGTTTGTGGGCGGCAAAAAAGGAATAGAAATGAACTTAATTCCAAAATATGGCATTGCCATGAAAAGTATCTGGGTCAGCGGTTTTCAGCGCTATTTCACCTTGAAGAATTTATTGTTTCCATTAAAATTGCTGGTAAGCGTTGTGCAAAGTTGGAAAATCATTCACGAGTTCGATCCAGCGGTTGTTGTTGGGACCGGCGGCTACGTGACCGGACCCATTCTTTATACGGCATCAAAATTGGGTATCCCGGTTCTCATTCAGGAGCAGGATGTTTTTCCCGGAGTTACTACACGCTTATTGAAAAAACATGCTGATCGTATATGCCTCGCCTTTGAAGGCGCTAAAAAATATTTTGAGGATTGCTTGGAAAAAATAGTGGTTACCGGCAACCCGGTGCGAAAAAATCTCAAGGCTAAATCCAAGTCGGAAGCGCTCAAACGATGGGATTTTGATGCGGGTGAGCCGGTTCTCTTTGTCTTTGGAGGTAGTCAGGGTTCTCGATCAATTAACAAGGCAATGATTGAAATTTTGCCCAATCTGGTAGATGAACACAATGTTCAGGTGCTCTGGCAAACCGGGGAAAAGGAATATCAGAGAGTGTCAACAACAGGGATCGGTTTCAAGGCGACTGGTGCCGCGGTAAAAATTCTGCCTTTCATTCACGAAATGGAGGATGCCTATTCCGCTGCTGATATTATCGTTTCGCGCGCGGGCGCCATCACTCTTGCTGAATTGGCAATCGTCCAAAAGCCGGTCATATTGGTTCCTTATCCTTTTGCGGCAGGACGGCACCAGGAGCATAACGCCAGATTCATTGAAAAGGAGGGCGCTGCTATTATGATCCGAGAGGAAGAGGGGTGGTCGCAGAGGTTGCTTAATACTCTAACAAAATTGTTGGGGGACAAATCATTACAAAACAAGATGACAGATTCGTGGCAGAAACTGGCGCGACCCAATGCCGCCGGTCAGATAGCTGATGAAGTCATTAAACTAATTGAAAAGAATTAATCGGTAAATAACTGCTATGCGCTTAGGCAATATTCGAAAAATACATTTTGTGGGAATCGGTGGGATCGGAATGAGCGGCATCGCCGAAGTACTCCTGAATCTCGGTTATGAAGTGAGCGGCTCCGATAAGTCGCTCTCGGAAGTCACCGATCACCTTTCTAAGAAAGGGGCAAAGATTTTCGAAGGGCATTCGGCAAAGAATGCCGTCGGCTGCGGTGTGCTGGTCTATTCCTCTGCCGTCACCGTTGAGAATCCTGAGGTTCGGGAAGCCTACCGGCTGAAGATACCGGTCATTAAACGGGCAGAAATGCTTGGAGAATTGATGCGTCTGAAATTCGGAGTTGCGATAGCAGGTACGCATGGGAAGACTACCACAACATCTTTGATTGGTGCGGTGCTGACCGAGGGCTCATTGGATCCTACCTTGATTATTGGCGGGAAAGTCCGTTCCCTCAAAACCAACGCTCAATTGGGAAGCAGCGATTTTCTGGTTGCAGAAGTCGATGAATTTGATCGCAGCCTGCTGACGATCATTCCCACAATTGCGGTTATTACCAACATCGAATCGGATCATCTGGAATGTTATGATGATATGGATGACCTGAAGAATTCGTTTCTCGCGTTTGCCAACAAGGTCCCTTTTTATGGAAAGGTTATTGTTTGTTTGGACAACACCGGAGTCCAGGAGATTTTGACCAGAATTAAGAGAAAGGTCGAGACTTATGGATTTAGCAGCCATGCTGAAATTACGGCACGAAATATTTCGTACGATGTAGGGGACGTTTCTTTCGACGCCCATCTTCGTGGAGATTTCTTGGGAAAAATTAAATTGCAGGTACCTGGAAAGCATAACGTATTGAATGCGCTGGCAGGTATTGCAGTTGGGCTGGAACTGGACGTTCCGTTTGCCAAAATACAAAAAGGGCTTCAGAATTTCACCGGCGTGAGCAGGCGATTTGAGATTAAGGCTGTGATCAATGATATCATGTTGGTTGATGATTATGCCCATCATCCCACGGAAATTATGGCGACCCTCCAAGGGGCAAGAAGCGGTTGGCCGGACCGGCGAATTGTTGCCGTTTTTCAACCCCATTTATATTCGCGGACGAAGAATTTTTACAAAGAGTTTGCCCGCTCATTTTTCGATGCCGATGTGCTATACGTTACCGAGATCTACCCGGCAAGAGAAGAGCCTATTGAGGGTGTCACGGGCGATTTGATTGCTCAGGCAGCGATTGAGATGGGACATAAGAGTGTGAATTACGTCGATTCAAAGGAGCGGATTGCAGACGAAGTAGCCAAAGTTTTAGAACCCAAGGATATGGTTATCACAATCGGTGCCGGAGACGTCTGGCGCATCAACAATCAATTGGTAGAAAAGCTTGGTCAATTGTATGCACAAACAGGAAAAGTGGAGAACAGATAATTGAGCTCTGCTGAAAAAAACATTCATGAGGTTGTGGCGGTTTTGAAAGATCAATATAGGGGAAGCAGCCACGCGGGTGCACCGTTGGCCCCATACACCTCCTATAATGTTGGCGGGAACTCCGATCTACTCATCTTTCCTGAGAAGCTGGAGCACATTGAGCATATTGTTCATCTGTGCCATAAGAAACGGATTCCTTTTTTTGTCATCGGCAAAGGAGCAAATGTCCTAATTCATGATAATGGATTTCGGGGGCTTGCTTTGTCGCTGGAAAAATGCTGTTCTCAGATTTTTCATGAGAAAAACCTGTTGTATGTCGGCGCTGGAGCTACAGTGAAAGATATGATTGAATATTGCGAAAAAAATGGTTTGGCCGGGCTGGAATACATGTCTGGTATCCCTGGGACAATTGGCGGTGCGCTGCGTATGAACGCCGGCGCATTTGTCGGCGAAATCGGAGACAGGGTTTTGAGAATCGATGCGTTAAATGAAACTGGGATTCGTGAGCAAATTATTCAGGAAGATGCTCGTTTCGGTTATCGTCGGGCAAATGGTTTAACCGGAAAAATATTATTAGGATGCTGGCTGATGGTTGAGCAGGGTGATAAGGAAAAATTATATCAAGCCCGCCAGGATTACCTGAAACGGCGGGCCGATAAGCAGCCATTGGAATTTCCTTCTTGCGGCAGCGTGTTCAAGCGTCCCCAGGGAGATTATGCCGGCAGGTTAATCGAGGAAGCAGGGTGCAAAGGTTTGAAAACAGGCGGCGCCATGGTGTCATCCAAACACGCCAATTTTGTGGTGAATTTCGATAACGCCACGGCACGGGATATCTACGATGTTATTTGCCAAGTGCAGCAAGTTGTCTACAAACGTTTCGGCGTTTGGCTGGAACTGGAAGTCAAATTGATCGGCTTCTCAGCTGAAGAACTAAGAAAGGTGGAAAGTCCGGAAGATGAAACAGAAGTATAGATACAGCAATAGAAAATTCTTCTTTACACCAACGCCTAAGGTGACTGGCGTGCTGTTTGGATTGGCATTAATTGCGTATACTTCTGCTTTTGCTGTTAAACAATTAATTCATAACACCAATTTGTTCACAGTAGAACACATTAAAATTTCCGGTCTTGAATATCTTGATGAAGAAGCTGTAAGACACCTTGCCCAGGTGGAGCTTGACAAACCTTTGTATGATATTCAGCTGGAAAGAGTGGCAAATAGTTTTCTAAAAAATAAATATGTTCGGGCGGTCAGCGTCTCCAGGAATATTCCCTCTACACTGCTGATCGATATTGAGGAAAGAAGGCCGGTGATGTTTATGCTGGATAATACGCTATACATGGTTGATGAAACCGGCATCATCCTGCAAAAGTTATCTACCATCCCGGCCGGGGGATTACCGGTGGCGACCGGATTGTCTGTGCATGAACTGCTGAAGGACAGAACCCCACTTTACCGTGCTTTGCAAATTATCAAGGCAATAAAGGAGGTGGATAAGTTCTTGTTGGAATATGTTTCTGAAGCACACCTGCAAAAGGAGGGCTGGCCGGTTTTGTTTCTCATTAAAGGAGGCGCCCGCGTGGTTTTAGGCGATTCCCATCATTATGAGAGGATTTATGCCTGGAGCCAGCTCTTTCAGCAAACTTCGATCATTGATAGACTGGATCAAATCAAGAAGATTGATTTTACATTTTCGGATCGAATTGTTATCGAATATAAAACTTAACCTGTCCGTTTCAGGCAGAAAGGAACAGCATAAGTAATGGATGGAAAAACCATAACAGGATTGGACATTGGCACGACAAAAGTCTGTGCCGTTATTGTAAAGGAAGACTCCTTTGGGAATTTAAACGTCGTCGGCGTCGGCAGTTCAAAATCTGACGGTTTAAGAAAGGGAGTTGTGGTTAACATCGATAAGACTGTCCAATCGATTAGCCAGGCAATGAATGAAGCCCAGCAGATGGCCGGTATCGAAGTGAAGTCCGTGTTTGTAGGTATCGCCGGCGACCATATCCGCGGGATGAACAGCAAAGGCATGGTGGGTGTTGCCAGCGATGATCATGAGATTAAGCAATCGGATATTGAACGGGCGATTAACGCGGCAAAGGCATTGGCATTGCCCATTGACCGGGAGATCATCCATGTGATACCTCAGGAATTTATCGTTGACAATCAGGAAGGTATACGTGATCCGGTCGGTATGTCCGGGGTCCGGTTGGAAGTCGAGGTGCATATCGTGACCGCGGCTGTAACTTCAGCCCAGAACATCATTCGCAGCGTTCAACGGGCCGGCTATGCAGTGGAAGAGATCATACTGGAGCCATTAGCTTCAAGTCTGGCGGTTCTGGATGATGACGAACGAAATTTAGGCGTTTCACTGATCGATTTGGGCGGCGGTACTACAGACATAGCCATATTTTTTGATGGACATATCCGGCATACTGCAGTGGTTGCTTTAGGCGGGCAACAAATTACCAATGATATTGCCATCGGTCTGCGTACGCCTCCGGACCAGGCGGAAAAAATCAAACTGAATTGGGGAATGGTTGATTCGAGTAATGTCAATCCCAATGAACAGCTCTCCGTCCCGGGAGTTGGCGGCAGGCCTTCTCGTACAATTTACAGGAATGTCCTTGTTGATATTATCACCCCACGGGTTGAGGAGATTCTCACGCTTGTTTATCAAAAAATGGAAGAATCGGATATGATGGATTTAATGGCGGCGGGAGCAGTTATAACCGGGGGAGGCGCTCTGCTTTCCAGAATGACAGAATTTGCAGAAAACCTCTGGGGCTTGCCGGTAAAATTGGGCGTTCCTAAATACCTGGGCGGGCTAATGGATACTGTTCGCAGTCCTATTTTCAGCACGGCGGTCGGATTGTGTTTGTATGGTTCAAAATACCATGATGGAGAATCCGATTACGGAGGAGACGGCAATCTGTGGGAAGAGGTACTCAAAAGTCTAAAGCGGATCTTTAAGAGATTCTTTTAACTGCCATAGAAAACAAGCATTTTAATCAAAATAAAGGAGAGAAGTCATGGCTATTGAATTTGATGAATTAGCCGAATTGAATGCCAAGATGAAAGTGATTGGCGTTGGCGGCGCAGGAGGCAATGCAATCAACACAATGATGAATTCGGGGTTGAACGGTGTTGATTTTATCGCTCTTAACACTGATGCACAGGCTCTGGAAAACAATAAAGCGCCGACAAGAGTGCAGATAGGGAAAAATCTAACCCAGGGATTGGGCGCCGGAGCAAATCCCGAAATTGGAAAACAGGCAATTGACGAAGATCGGGAAGAAGTGAAACGGACGTTGAGCGGTGCCGACATGATTTTTGTCACAGCAGGCTTTGGCGGCGGCACCGGCACTGGCGCTGGGCCGGTCGTTGCGGAAATAGCCCATGAGCTTAATGCGCTGACCGTCGGCATTGTCTCCAAGCCTTTCCATTTTGAAGGCCTTAAAAGGATGGAGCGCGCCGAGCAGGGAATCAATGAAATGCGAAAGTATGTGGACACGCTAATTGTTATTCCCAATCAGAGATTGTTTGCAGTTGTTGACAAGAAGACTCCCCTGCGGGATGCCTTCAAAGTGGCGGATCAGGTTTTATTGCATGCTACTAAAGGGATTTCCGATCTCATAACCGTGCCTGGTTTGGTGAATCTTGATTTTGCAGATGTGAGAACGATTATGGCGGAAATGGGCGATGCGCTTATGGGCACCGGCCAAGCAACCGGCGAAGGAAAGGCAGTGCACGCAGCACAACAAGCCATTTCCAGTCCACTGCTTGAAGGTGTTTCTATTTGCGGCGCCAAAGGTGTTCTGGTTAATATTACCGGCGGAGAAGACTTATCCCTGTATGATGTTAGCGAAGCAACAACAATCATATATGAAGAAGCCGGCGAGGGTGCAAATGTAATTTTTGGTGCTGTTATCGACGAAAACCTGAATGATGAAATCTTCATTACCGTAATTGCCACAGGTTTCTCAGCATCAGAGGTCCCCGTTCCCAAAATACAGCGGGAAGTCAATAAGGAATCCAACAATTTTAATATTCCAACCTATATTCGGGACAGGAAGAAAAGTGAAGTTGTTGATGACTCAACCCTGCGGGAAGAGGAACCGAAAAAAGTTCAGTCGGCTGGAAAGATGGAGGAATTTCCTTTTGATAACGGTCTGGAAGATTTGGATATACCAACCTTCTTACGAAAACAAATGGATTGAAGTGATCTTCCGGAATGCAAATGCAATTGTGAGCTTAGCGCCAGGGATGGCTTTGCGGAAACAGCGATCTGATTGAAAGACGGATCACTTGAAGACATTATTTGCGATCCTCCCTGTCTTGCTGCATGTCGATCCGCGATCTATTATGGGGAACGATCGATAAGATACTTTCTTCGTCGCAAGCAACGTCGGCAAGTGTTCTATTATTCCCTCCCCCAAAACAAACACCCCTGCGTTTGATTCTCCTCTATCATGTAGATGATGATAGGCGAAATATAGATTTAATTCTGTGAATCAAAATTTGGTTTTGAATCACAAAAGTGTTTTTATTTTTTGAGTAATTAATAGCGCGTTAATCGTGTCGAATATTAAATGGCTGAGATACTGTATTGTCACAAAACTGCGGAGTAAAAAAGGTTTTCTTTAAATCAAAATTACCCTATATTTATTTAATTCTTTAAGACTTTGCACATGACCTCGAAAATAGAAAAACAAAAGCAAATATTCTCCCTTCTAAACTCAAAATTGAGTGATTCCAAGTCGACTGGCCTACTAACGCCAAAGGATAATCCGGTAGACGTTGAAAAAATCGTTTCGCAAGCAAATTTTGTAAACCAGGTTTATAATTTTCACAAGAGCATAATTCAGAACATTAATGCCGGCTTATTTATTACCGATTTGGATGGGGTAGTTACATTTGCTAATAAAATTGCCGGCAAATTGTTGGGGTTCAAAGTTGAAGAATTACTGGAAAAGAATATTTCCGATTTTTTTAAAGACAAGGATGAAGCGGCGAAATTTATAAAGCTGTTATCGCTGCCCGAGAAAAAAATTGACAATTACGAAACAAAGTTCCTCGATAAGGCCAGCAAAGAGATTATTATTGGTATAAACGCCTCTTCCCTCGACGACAAAAACAATAAATTTGAAGGGGTTGTTTTTCTTTTTCGCGATCTCACCGAAATTTATCATCTCCGAAATCAGGTTGAACGGATGGAGCGGTTGGCCCTATTAGGGGAGCTCTCTGCCGGAATTGCTCACGAAATCCGGAATCCTTTGGCGGGCATAAAGGCCTCTGCGCAGGTTCTTCAGGAGAGTTTAAGCCATGAGGATTTTCGCAATGAATTAATTAATCGTATTGTCAAAGAAGTCGATAAATCAAACCGCCTGCTGAAGGAGTTTTTTAAGTTTGCGCGTCCTCTGCCCCCTCGGTTTGGATTTTTCGACATCGAAATGATTATTGACAGCGTTTATCTGCTTCTGGCGCCTCGATTGAAAAAGAACAATATAAAATTTAAAGAAGAATTTGAAGACCACATTCCTCAGGTCTATATTGACGAAACCCAGATTGAGCAGGTGATACTGAATTTTTTCCTTAACGCAGTTGATGTGATGATTGATGGGGGAGAGCTCGAAATACGCACCCGTAAGAAAAAATTGGGACTGTTGGATGCTCCCCCGGAAAAATATATTATCGCTGATGAAGATCTCTACTATGTAATCGTAGAAATTTCAGATACCGGTAAAGGAATTAAACCCGAAGTAATTGACAAGATTTTTAACCCATTTTTTACGACCAAAAAGGACGGACTTGGACTTGGGTTATCGATTTGTAGTCGGCTGATTGAGGAGAACCGTGGAAAGGTAGATGTAGTAAGCATGCCCGGGAAGGGGACAACCTTCGTTTTGGCCTTGCCTACATTTGTACATAACTAAATTATCTATTCAAACAATGAAAGTGGCATTCCATGGGAGATCTAAAAAAAATACTAATTGTGGACGATGAGGAGACTATAACGTTCAGTTTGTATCAGGCATTTATTAAGGCTCCATACGATTGTGAAGTGGTAACGGCATCCTCCGGGGAAGATGCACTGGATAAGCTCGAGGATGGTTCTTTCGACTTGGTAATTACCGATATCGCCATGCCTGGAATCGATGGGCTGGAATTGCTCTCAATAATCAAATCCCGTGCGCCTGACACCAAAGTGGTTATCATAACTGCCTACGGCACTGACGAGCGCGAAGAAAGGGCATATAAGATTGGTGCCGATAAGTATATTGAGAAGCCCTTCGATATCTCAGAGTTGCGAAATCTGGTTTTTAAAATGATAGAATAAACTTATGGCCTTAGTAGGTAATTTAAAAGATCTGAAGCTGGTTAATATTATTCAGATTAACTGTATTGAAAGAAATACTGCCAAGCTTTCTGTATTGAGCACCAATAAAGAGGGCGTTATATTCTTTCGCAATGGATCCATTGTTCACGCCGAATATGATCCGTATGTTGGGGTGAGAGCCGTGCACGAGATGCTTTCAATAAATGAGGGTCAATTCAAGGTGGAGGCTGGCTTGGAGTCCCCAACACAAACAATCAATCAACCATGGAATTCGGTAGTGTTGGAGGGCTTAAGGCTAGTTGATGAAAAGAAGAATTTAAATACTCCGATTCCAAAACAGTTGTTTGCCAACCTTTCCAATATAAAAAGTGTAGAAAATGTTTTCGTTTTGGACTTTAATGGTGCAGTAATCGAAGGGAAGATTCAGAATAACGGGTTCTCTTATTACCTGACGTTACTCTGGTACAAACAGAAAAAGGTGCTCAATAATTTCTACGCTGATTCCTTTCAATATATTCAAATACGGCAAAAGGATGGGTATCTGTTTATATTTGAGAACAGTCCAAATCTGATTATCATAAAAACCAATTTAAAGGTTCTAATCGCCGAATTTAAAATAACTGTAAACAAAATACTCAAACAAATTAAACAGAGGTAGAGATCGGTACTTGTAATCGGCGCACCGGGAAAACATAGGGATTATATTCCCTCTAATAATGTTCGATTAGGTTTTTCCGGAGCTCACCAAAACCATTGTAACATGAAATTACAAGTCATGAGAATTTGAATTTAATGGCTTAATCTGATGATTGAAAAATATTTCCAGAACCTTTGCGAAATTGACGGCATTGAAGCATTTGCGTTACTCGATAATAATAACCATATTATTGGTACCTGGACAAACTCTCAATATGATTCACCGATTTTTTCCGAAATTGGCGAATCCTATTTGCAGATATTTGGTATCGAGGAAAACCTAAAATTTCATGTTGATGAAATTGTTCTGCAGTTTGACCGTGGACTAATATTTGTTCGCAGGCATGCAAAATTCCTGCTTTTAATTATTGCAAATTCGTGGGTCGACACATCACATGTTCGTCTTGCGGCAAACGTGAGTATTTTTGATCTCGAAGGATCTCGAAAAATTCAAAGAGCATTGAATAAACTGCCTTCAACGAAACCTAATAGGTTTGAAGAAATGAAGTTGGATGACGTAGAGTATTTTATGATCAATAAGATTGTGGAGAGTGGAAGTGCCTTCGGAAACCCCGATTAAGTCAAATATGATATTCAAGTTGAGTAACCAGAGGTCTCCCCAGGAGGTCAATTTGAAATCGCTGGAATGGGCGGTTGTAACCCAGCTGAACGGCGAAAAGACTGTCGGACAAATCGGAGAAATACTCTCCCTCAGCGATAATGAAGTGCTGCAAATATTCTCTAATCTTCTCGATGAAGGCTTGCTGGAGTATGTGCGAGCAGAAAATTCCGATGACGCTCCATCCCCCGCCTTTATCAACAGATTGGAGAGACGGTTCAAGATGTATGTTGGGCCTATAGCAGATATTATCATCAACGATACATTAACAGAATTGAAAACGTCCCGACAATACTTAGAGAAAAGTCAAATACCATTTTTCGTTGAGATTCTCAGCTTGCAGATATCCAGTCAGAAGAAACGGATTCAATTTCAAAAAGATATGTTGAATGAAATCAAGGAAATGTTTAATGGCAGGTGAATTAAATAGATTTCAGAGTCTCCGTGTTAAGATTACTACATTCGTGGTAGCAGGAACTGTTATATTTAGCGCTATAATGATCACTGCCATTTATTATTACCTGAGCAAAACTCTAACCCAATCACTAATCGAACAAGGGCGAATGGTAGGAATGAATTTGGCTGAATTGGCGGCGGAAAAGTTGGTTATAGATGATGTCGTTTCTTTGCGGATGAATATCGAAAAATATCGTCAGTATTCAAATATTGAATATGTTATCATCGAGGATTTCAATCATCAAGTTCAAACGGATACCTACAACGGGGATGTACCGCAAGAATTGATAAACGCCAACAGTTTTGATATTTCGGAAAATAGTGGTTATCATATTCAGCTTGTTTCCGTTAATGCAGGCGGCTCGGATCAACAGTTTTATGATATTTTGGTACCTATCAAAGAGGGTTTAATGGGATTTACAAGAGTAGGCATGAAAAAATCATATGTTGATGCTGAAATCCAAAAAACTCTATTATATTTAGGAATTATAACGTCAGCAGGCATTTTGGTATCAATAGTTGTTGCACTAGTAATTATTACTACCCAAATTACCAGACCTGTTTTATATTTAACTAAAGCGGCAGAGAATATTAGCTTAGGCAATTTGGATTTATCAATCGAGATTAAGGTCAAAAATGAGCTTCAAATACTCGCCGCAGCGATTGATCGGATGCGGGAGAGTCTAAAAACGTGTCTGGAAAGGATAAAGACGCGTCCTGTAAGCAGATTTTGAAAATAAACCAATTGGGGAGACTTTTATTATGGTACAAGTCAAAAAATTAAAGGATGGCAGCCGGCAAATAATCTTGAATGCAAAACAATTTGATGAAATTACTAGAATTTTATCAGAATTGGCCGCCAAAACCAAAGCCTCCACCATTTTATTAGCGGATATTAGTGGACAGTTGATAACTCAGCGAGGCAATACCGAGGATATTAATACCGCAATCCTGTCAGCGCTTGCCGCCAGCGATTTTGCAGCGACTTCAGAAATGGCAAAACTTGTTGGGGAAGAAGCAAAGTTCAAGTTACTATTTCATGAAGGTGAAAAACGCAACGTCTATCTCTCTAACATCGGAGATAATTTCTTCCTGGTTGTGGTATTTGATGTGAGTGTCACGCTCGGTTTAGTACGGATTTATACCAAAAAGGCGATTCAGAACCTAACGAGTGTATTTGAGTCCTCGGAGTCAGATGAAGACGCAAGCAAAGTGATTGACCAGGATTTCAGCAGCATGTTGGGCGATATGCTGGATGAGTCCTTTAAATAATTTCTTCCTTTGTTTAATTTTGAACCGAAAAAAGAGCTAGAGGCTGATTTATGTTTATTAACTGGGCGTTACAAGAGATTAATCTAAAAATTGTTTATTATGGACCGGGAATGAGCGGTAAAACCACCAACCTGGAGTATGTACATTCCAAGTTGGATCCGTCCTTAACCGGGGAGCTCGTTACCTTAAAAACCAAAGAAGACCGTACCATATTTTTTGATTTCATGCAAATCGAAGTGGGCAAAATAAAAGGCAAAAAGCCGAAATTTAATTTATATACGGTGCCAGGGCAGGTATACTATGCATCCAGCCGTAAGATTATCTTGAACGGTGTTGATGGGGTTGTTTTTGTTGCCGATTCACAGGCTGACAGGATGGAGGGTAACATAGAAACCTTATTAGACCTGGAAAAGAATCTAACCTCCATGGGATATTCATTGGAAAATTTTCCCTGGGTTATTCAATACAACAAGCGCGATTTGCCCAATTCCGAATCGATTGAAGCCTTGCAGAAGAAGTTAAACTTTTTCAACGTTCCTTATTTTGATGGTGTTGCCATTAGGGGAACAGGGGTTTTTGATACGCTAAAAGCAGTAATTAATCTTGTTGTCAAGCACGTCCAGACTCAATTGTAATAAGTCCCTTAATATTTGTTTAAATGCAGCCTTTGGAATCATGCCTCCAAAGGCTTTTTATTTAGTCCTATCCATTAAATTTCTTCCATTATCAAAAGGATATTTTTATTTTATAGGACTTCTGAAAAAAGTGAATGGTGCGGATTGTTATTCCGTTCAGCCTGGGGAAAAAAACCAGATCATTTTCTGGAAGTTTCAATTATCGGCGTGATTGGACTTATTATCAGGTTCTCGAATTTATGACTAAAAGATTAATTAATGTCATAATTTTTCTCTTTGTATTTGTCACCATTTTGCAAGGGAATACTTATCACTTTGAAATGATTCGGCATCAAAATTTCTTGATCAAATATGAAATCACCAATGAAAATCTGGCATTGCAGGTCGTTGGTTTGCTGGAACAAAATTCGAACAAGATGGAAAAATTTTATGATATAGATGTAAACACTCCCGTATCAGTCGTTATCGTGGAGTCTTTAGAAGATTTTGATTCATATGCAAGATCTTCTTTGCCGACCTGGACCGGGGCTGCGTATTTAAGTTCTCAGAATATTATTTTGCTTAAAAATCCTACTTGGTCGAATCCGGAGATAAATTTTCAACGAGAGTTTTTGCATGAATTATCGCATCTGTATTTTCACAAAAAATTTGAAGGAAAAGATATACCCTTATGGTATAATGAAGGTTTAGCTGAATATCTGAGCGTAGGGTCAATCGATCTGCATTCAGGGTTGGTGCTATCAAACGCAATTTGGGCAAAGTCAATTCTGCCATTTGACCGAATCGACAGCCTGTTGTTTTTTTCGAAACAGAAGGCTGAGCTAGCTTATGCTCAAAGCCTGTCAGCAATACTATTTCTTTATGAACGTTTAGGTAATCGTGAAAATTGGAATTATTTTCACCAAATGATTCTTGAAAAAGGTTGGGAGCCGGCTTTTCGGGAAAACGTTAAAATGGATCTGATTGATTTCGAAGTTACCTGGTATCATTATATCGATGACAAATACCGCTGGCTTTTTATTTTGAATGCCGAAAATTTAATTTGGGTTGCGCTCTTGCTTGTATTAATTGCTGGGATGTATTTAGTCCGTTATCGAAATAAGAAGATCTTAAAAAAATGGGAGTATGAAGAACAAATCCACGGATTTGACAATCCTGATTACTCAAACTTTGAATCCGGATATAAGGAGTAGCATTATATGTATGTTCCCAAAAAAGTATTCCTAACCAAAGGGGTCGGGTTTCATAAGGAAAAGTTGGCCAGCTTCGAAATGGCGCTTCGGAATGCGAAAATAGCCCCTTATAACATTGTTGAAGTGTCTTCCATTTTACCCCCTGGATGCGCTTTTGTGTCTGCAAACGAAGGCGTTAAAGAATTAACCCCGGGGCAAATTCTGCATGTGGTTTTGAGCAGAAATGCCACAAATGAACCCAATCGATTAATCGGCGCATCAGTGGGAGTTGCAATTCCAAAAGACAAGGGAATGTACGGATATTTATCCGAACATCACAGCTTTGGTGAAAATGAAAAGAAAACTGGCGATTATGCAGAAGAATTAGCCGAAACGATGTTGACCACAATTTTAGACGTGCAGGAAACGGATTCTTCAGATAGTGATAAAATAGATAGAGTGGATGCGATCAAAGATATGATTCGGACTCGAAATATGACTCAGACAGCAGTCGGCCACAAAAATGGATTATGGACAACTGTCATAGCCGCTTCGGTGCTTTTACCATAAATGAACCAACTATTATCAAGGAGGTGCATCGGCATGCCGCGGATTAAGCAGAAATGGGTTATTGCGACTTTCGTCGGACTCTTGTTGATTGTTTTGATTGTAAACTCAGCTCCGGATGTCTTTGCCGATTTCAATGGGGCGTACGACGTTCAGTTACGAAAATTAATGAATGTTGTTCATCTTGCCAAACTCTACTATGTGGAAGACGTCAACTGGAATAAGGCTGTGGAAGGAGCGATTTCGGGGATGTTGGAAACCATGGATCCGCATTCCGTTTATATCCCGGAAAAATATGTTGAAGAAAACAAGGAAAACTTCACAGGAAACTATGAGGGAATTGGAATCCGTTTTGACATTATTGATGGATACCTGACCGTAATTGCTCCGATTGCCGGGTCGCCTTCAGATCGGCTTGGTATTCTGGCTGGCGATCGTATTATCAAAATTGACGACGAATCTGCAATCGGACTTAGCACGGATGAAGTATACGGTAAATTAAAAGGTCCCAAAGGAACTACGGTTGAAGTAACTATTTCGCGTGACGGCACTGATGGAGCGATTGAATATACCATCACCAGGGATATTATTCCCATTGCAACCGTCAGCGCAAGATTCCTTACCGATGACAGTACTGGCTATATTCTCCTAAACCGGTTTGCAAATACTACTACCACTGAGGTGGAACAAGCCTTGTCAGAGCTTGAGAAGAAAAATATGAAACGCCTCATTTTGGATCTGAGACGCAATCCGGGGGGCTATTTGCATGAGGCAGTGAAATTAGCCGGATTATTTATCCGGGAGCATCAATTGATTGTTTACACCAAAGGCAGGTCGGGCAGAATCGAAGAGGAATATTATTCCGATCAGTTTGGCTCGCGAAAAGTACGCGATTATCCCCTAGTCGTGCTCATTGATAACGGCTCTGCATCGGCGTCGGAAATTGTAGCGGGTGCTTTGCAGGATTATGACCGGGCATTAATTGTGGGGAGCACAAGTTTCGGTAAGGGGCTGGTTCAAAAAGAGTTTAATTTACAGGATGGGTCGGCGGTTCGAATTACGACTGCTAAATATTACACTCCTTCAGGTCGGTCCATTCAGCGAGTATACAAAGGTAAAAAAGTTGAGGAATATTATTCCGAGTTAAGCGATTCAACCTTTCGTGTAGCAAACGACACCTCTCATCATCCTTTGTTCTACACTAAAAATCTGGGGAGATCGGTCTATGGTGGGGGCGGGATTAATCCCGACATTGAGATTGACTATGAAGGATTTTCAAAACCTTCCGGCATTACCAGCAAACTATTGGAAAAAAGGCTGATTTTTCAATTTTCCAATGCGTATCCACTAAATCCCCGGTTCATAAAAAAAGACTTGAGAGAGTTTCAGACTTCTTTCACCGTTTCAAATGATTTGGTGAATGATTTCCGGGAATTTTGTGTGGAGAAAGAAAATGAAATGAACTCAGAAGATTTCGAAAAAGACATTCAATTCATTAAACTTCGCATCAAAGCCGAAATCGCCCGAAAAGTCTGGGGAGACGATGGATTTTATTTTGTCTCTTTGAATGTTGACAACCAGTATTTGACTGCGCTGCAAAATTTTGGTAAAGCAAAAAATTTTGCCGCCCTCAATAAATAGGACATAAAAAAGACCGGTAGGAAATACCGCTTTATTGTCTTGAATTTTAAACTACTGTTTAATATCTTATTAATATTATAGAAACTTCAATCAAATATTTTCTTTCTGATATATACAAAAATTATTGACATTAAATAATTGAATATTTAAACTTGTCTGGTTCAACTTCAAACAAATAAATGAAAATTGTAACGATGGAGGTCTAAACAAAATGGTCCGGTACTATCAAGATGGTGGTTTTTTTATGCATCCAATTCTTATCTTTTTTATTATTGGAATTGCGATAGGCATTGCCAAGATTATTACGCTATTGCGGGCTGGAATCAACACCCGGAAATTTATCGGAACCCTTCGAAGTTCACTCAAAGAAGGCGGCGTGGTGCAGGCCCTAAATCTCTGTGAGGAAACTAGTGGGCCAGTTGCATCTATCCTGCACGCCGGTTTAAGCAGGGCAAAGGAAGGTATTGAACATGTTGAAAAGGCAATTACCAATGCTGCATCTATTGAAATGGCATTTCTGGAAAGGGGCATGGTTTGGTTGGGCTTTATTATTGTTGTAGCTCCCCTTTTAGGTTTCACCGGTACGGTATATGGAATGATTATCGCATTTGATGAAATCAAGGCCGCAAACAATATCTCTCCGGCTATTGTAGCCGGCGGTATTTCTCAAGCTCTCCTAACCACTTTGTTTGGACTCATTGTCGCTATTACTATTCAGGTATTTTACAACTGGGCAACTTCGCGAATAGATAAGCTGATTATTGACATGGAAGAGTCATCTATTGAATTGGTTGATGCCCTTTATGAAATGAATCAAGGATAATGGACGTAAATACGGTATAAACAATGTTTGTAAAGAAACGTACTTCTGAAGTTGAAATTCCGTCTGCATCATTAGCAGATATTGCCTTTTTACTGCTAATATTTTTCCTGGTCTGTACAACCATTGATGTAGATAAGGGACTAGATTTGGTATTACCGCCGGTAGGATCGGAAATAGAGATCGCCCGGAAGAACATCACCAATTTATTAATAAACGATACCGGTCAGATTTTATTGGACAATGAGGTCGTATCGGTCGAAGAAGTCGATGATATTATTCGCGATAAATTACTTGCGAATGACAAATTGATCGTATCGGTTAAAACCGCCCGCAAAACAAAGTACAATATTTACATTAAAGTCTTGGATCAAATAAAGAAGGCAGGCGCCACAAGAATTTCAATTGCGGAACCGGAAGAGGCTTAAAAGCTAATAATAAAGTAGAGTAACGAGGGTATCAGATGGCAGTAAAAATTGAAAAAAAATCTAATATAAAGATTTCTGTTCCGACCGCTTCAATGCCGGACATCATTTTTCAATTATTGATTTTTTTTATGGTGTCTACCGTCCTCAGGGTGTACACCGGTCTTAAAGTAGAATTACCGGAAGCGGTCAAAATACAAAAGTTGCCATCAAAAAATCATGTATCCACGATTTGGGTTGATAGAGCCAATAACGTCCTCATTGATGACGTGAGCGTAAAGGATGTGTCAAAACTAGAGAATATTGTTTGGAATAAGCTAAATGTAGACAAACAGTTGATTTTTTCTTTGAAAGTCGACCAAGAGGCCGATATGGGCAAGATAATAGATGTACAGCAGCAGCTGCGCAAAGCAAATGGCCTTCGAATAAATTATTCAGCAATACCCGCAGCCCCATAAGGTGAAATCATGGCACACAAAAAATTGTTATATAAAAATCCCGAAGTGGATTTAAGAAATAAATATCCCAAATGGATGGAAATAGGCGTTGTGGTTGCACTTGGGGTCGTTACAATTCTGTTTTATTCCTTTAAGGATTTTAAATCGTCGTACAAATTGGAGAAATTGGATATTAGCATTGAGAATGTCGATATTCCCCAAACCGAACAATTCCAGAGGCCGCCGCCTCCTGCGCGACCTTCAATCCCAATCGAATCCGAGGACGAAGATATTCCCGATGATTTGACCATTGAAGAAACCGAAGTGGATTTCAGTGAAAGCCTGGAGAACCTCCCACCTCCGGAGGAAGATGAGCCAATCGTTCCGTTCTTTGCCCTTTCGGAAAAACCGGAAGTCGTCAGACAGTCCAAACCCGAGTACCCCGAGTTGGCAAGGAAGGCAGGCATTGAAGGCAGGGTTACGGTGAAGGTTTTGATCAATACCCAGGGGGATGTGGAAAAAGTTGAGATTGTCAAAGGTCACCCCATGCTCGATGATGCCGCGGTTGAATCTGCCAAAAAGTGGAAATTTAAACCGGGGAAGCAAAGAGATCGAACCGTGAAGGTATGGATGAATATTCCCATAGATTTTAAGCTGAAGAGATAAACCAATTTTGCATTTTGAAAATTGAAAAGCAGTGTTAAAAAACACTGCTTTTTTTTTAGTATATTAGGTCGCAACTTGATCTTCAGAAACTTCAACTTAATGTGGATTCGACTTTAAGATGAATATTGTTCTTTTTGAGGACTCCCACTACTCAAACTTGCTGCCGCTTGTTTATTTCAGACCTGTTTGGGAATTGCGCTGCGGCGCATTAACGCTGGAAGAAAAAATAAGGAATCATTTGGAGGGAAATTATTTTTATCTCGCCAGGGAATATTTACAAAAATACTATCTTGATGAAAGAAAGAATTGCTCCAACATGCCGGATGATTCTTCCGCTTTGTTTGTAAACGGGCGGTGGCTATTGACAATGGCAGAGGCACTTTCCTTGAAAGAATTACCTCTAGGGGAAGCGCTCTTTTCGGAAGATACGCTTTTGGCATTTCGCGCCTCATCTTCAAAATTGAAAACCTTTCTGCAAGATGAAATACCGGATAGCGGGAAAATTTTGAATTCATTAAAGAGCAGGGAACACAAAGCTCAGATCGTTCGGTACCTATGGGACATAATTGATTGGAATAGCAATCAGCTTGCAACGGATTTTCAATTGATGGGCAAACAAATGGAAATTAACGGCTCCGTTTCACCTGGGGTTCATTTTATTGAAAAGGATAATATCCATGTCGCTGAAACGGCTCAATTGAAACCGGGTGTAGTTATTGACGCCTCAGGAGGTTCTGTTTGGATGGATGAGGGAGTTACAGTAATGCCGAATGCGGTGCTGGAGGGGCCGATCTATATTGGCAAGAATTCCCTGGTAAAAATTGGAGCGAAACTATATGGCGGCACCTCGATTGGTCCGGTATGCAAGATTGGCGGCGAAATTGAAGGGACCATTATCCAGGGGTACTCCAACAAACAGCACGACGGGTTTTTGGGGCATTCCTATTTGGGATCGTGGATTAATTTGGGCGCAGATACCAATAATTCTGATCTGAAAAATGACTATGGGAAAATCCAGGTTCTTTTAAACGGAAGGGTAACAGATACCGGCAAACAGTTTTTAGGTCTGATGATGGGCGATCATTCCAAAACCGCAATTAACACCATGTTTAACACCGGAACAATTATAGGCGTTAACTGCAATGTATTTGGTGCGGGAATGCCGCCCCGGTTCGTTCCTTCCTTTTCCTGGGGAGGCGCAGAAAAGCTGGTAGAATATAAACTTGATAAAATCATTGAAGTGGCTAAGTTGGTAATGGAGCGAAGAAAAGTGCCTTTTACAGACAAAGATGAACAGCTCTTCAGGGAAGTAAAAAGATTGGCCGCAAAGATTGAGAAGGTCAGCACCCGATGAAAAATGCAGATTATCTGATAGGAGTTGATTTAGGCGGCACAGCAATCAAATACGGAATTTGCAATAGTGATGGCACCATTCTAAAAGAATTTATCAGCGATACAAAGCGGGATGCCCCGATAGATTCAATGCTTCGAAAAATCCGCGAATCAATAAACGATGCTTTGCGTTACGCAAACCAAGAAAAGATTGACATTTTAGCGATTGGGTTAGGCACTCCCGGTCTCGTGGATATCAATACCGGCTACTTAATGGGCAATGCCCCTAATCTTAAGTATTGGCGAAGTGTACCTGTAAGAGAGCGCCTGCAGAGTGAGCTAACTATTCCGGTTTTCGTGGATAATGACGCCAATGCGATGGCTTATGGTGAATTTTCCTTTGGCGCCGGAAAAGATCTCGAAGATCTCATTTGCATTACGCTCGGAACCGGGATTGGCGGCGGCATTATCATAAAGGGGGAGATGTTTCGCGGGAGTAAATATGCCGGCGCGGAACTGGGCCACATGAGTATTCATTACAACGGAAAAAAATGCCGTTGCGGCGGAATCGGATGCTGGGAATTATATGCTTCCGCTACGGCGATGATCGAAAATTATCTGGCTAAGAATCCAAAGGTGAAATCAATTTCGCCCCAGGAGATTTTTGAACAATGTAAGGATGGCAATGAGATTGCCGTTCAGGTTGTGCTGGATGAGGTTGAGTTAACCGGCGCCGGATTAGCCAGCCTGGTAAATATTTTTAATCCACAGCGGATTATCATTGGGGGCGGCTTAAGCGAGGCGGGACAATGGTTCATTGATCAAATAGCGGAGGCAGTGGAAAGAAGAGCCGTTAAGGATTCTTTTAGATCAGTGGAAATTGTGGCGGCTCAATTAGGCAACAAAGCGGGATGGTTGGGCGCAGCAGCCCTGGCGCACCAATATTATTTATTTCCGTAGCAGCGCGATTTAGAGGCAGTGTAAAAATGGTATGTCAAACTTTAAAAACTCATCCCCCATCCCCTTCTCTTACAAAGAGAAGGGGTGAAAACTTTTGATTTTAAAGTCCCTCTCTTATTTAAGAGAGGGATTTAGGGTGAGTTCACAAGGGGCTCTTTAGAGATGCAGTGCAATAAGTTATAACTTCTTATGAATAAAAAACTTCCTGCCATTCTACCCGGTGACAAAGTGGGGTTGGTTTCACCTGCCGGTCCTGCTAAAAAGGAGCATATCCAAAAAGGTTTGGGTATTCTCACTCAACTAAACATAAAATATGAATTCGGAAAACATGCCTTTTCCGATAAGGGCATGGTTTCCGCATCTGTGAAAGACCGCATCGCGGACATAGACTATTTTTTGAAACGGGAGGAGATAAAAGCGATTTGGGCGCTGCGAGGGGGATACGGCAGTATGCAATTGCTGAAAAAGTTCAACTATTCCTTGCTTAAAGACAATCCAAAATTGATCATCGGCTTCAGCGATCTCACCGCATTGCAATGGGGCATCTTCAAAAAGACCGGGATTCCCTCCCTCAGCGGAATGACGCTCACCTTCCAATTATCCCGGAAAAATCCTTATGTCGGTTTGGGCGCGGAAATGCTTTCCGGAAAACGCACCGCAATTTCGGGAAAAGATTTAAAGAAAAGTAAAATTGAAGTCATCACTTCTGGCGAGGCAGAGGGGGTTCTAATCGGCGGAACGCTTTCCATGATCTGCTCCCTGTGCGGCACACCTTATTTCCAGGATCGGGATGATTTGATCCTGTTTTTGGAGGATGTCAACGAACCGCTCTACCGCATCGCCCGCTATTTCGAGCAGCTCGCCTTGGTGAATTTTTGGTCAAAGGTTAGAGGGGTTATTTTGGGACGATTCTTATTGGAGGAAAAACCACTCAGGGTTGCATCAATATTGGTTCCTTTTCTGCGCGCATCCATCCCGATTATTTGCAACTTTCCTTACGGGCATCAGGTAAAATGTGTTCCTTTTCCACAGGGAGTAGGCGTTCGCTTTCAGACTGATCCGCTTCGGTTAGATTGGAATCCGTTTCTAAAATCATAACGGTTTCTAAACTTATTATTAAATTCAGACTCAGTGACCCTTTGTTGCTTATGTTCTTCCTGGCTACTTTAACCCACATGATTTTTTTCTCTAAAAGAACGACTACTCATATGTAGACCATTTGGGAAGGGAATTACCAATGAACCAGTGCAATGACATAGATTTTAGAAGCACTGCTGATAAACCTCGCCCACCGCCCTATTTTCCCCTATCTTACCCTTAAATGTTTAAAGAGGGAATAACCATGAAGCGAAATGCAAAAGCCAAAATATCCAACATACTACCTGTCACGTTGAAAATCAGGAGGAACTTGTCCCAATCCTTCGGGATTTTCATCTCTACGAGTCGAGTCGTCGACGCGATTAGAATCCGGAAGATTCTGCTTTTAGTCGGGACTGCCTTTTGCCTTCTCACATCTTATTTAGCCTGCGAAAGGGACTTCTCAGCTGTCGGTGAAAAGAAAACCCCGCCTGCTTCTGACGCCGACACCACCAGCCACAACTTCGTGTGGACGATTGACACCTTTGGAATTGGAGGCAGGGGCAGTTCCTACCTGCTGGACGTTTCTGTAATTAATGAAAATGACATTTGGGCGGTAGGAGAAATCCACACCGCCGAAACCGACACCTTTGACAGCCTGGGCAATTGGGTGCCTCCTTATAATGCGGTGCACTGGAATGGGCAGGAATGGGAATTGAAA